>Ga0247807_10000041_pt1 | contig 216878 bp, 214 predicted proteins | sample UWRJL074202C1_FD_179931 | JGI IMG/M metagenome (GOLD analysis project Ga0247807, IMG submission 179931) | Plant litter microbial communities from Arlington Agricultural Research Station in Wisconsin, United States - UWRJ-L074-202C-1 | ecosystem: Environmental > Terrestrial > Plant litter >...
GGCCGGATCGAGGCTGCGGCATCAGACACAGTCAGCACGCGCAGGCCACTAGCCTTGATCTGCGCAAGTTGTTTTTCAAGTACCGCACTAGATACGTTATACTCGCCCGATGCATCCACCCGGTGATACGCCAGCACCAACCAAAGTCCATGTTTTTTGGCATACGAAATCCATGAACCAAGCTCCGTATCGGTCGTCGTATTCAAGATTGCCATCGAATGAATATTAGCTTCGTCAAAATAACGATTATTAAATCCCACGTCAGAAGTACGAATAAGTGGATAGTAACGCTGATAGCTTTTTTGCGTTAAGTCGTTGTATTGCCCCAATGGGTACGCAAAGCTCTTGATGGTCCCAACCTGCGCTTCAAGTATCGTTTTACTACGAAGTGCATTATCATCTAAACTCTGAGCGTCCAGCACAACCTGATTGCAGTGCGTAAGACTATGCGATCCAATCTCGTGACCATCGTTGTGCAACTGTTTGATTTCGTTAAAATTCATGTACTCAACAACGTTGTGCGCTGCTACATCCGCAATGATATATTGCGTCGTAGGAATGGCATATTTTTGCAGTATAGGACGGGCTTTTTTATACGTGCTTTGCCAGCCGTCATCGAACGTCACGCTCACAATCCCATGCACAAGATTTGCGGCCGGGATCTGGTGAATGTCGTATCCACGCGTATCAACAAAACCTGCATCCGTTCCCGATACTACTATTTGCATGTCTGTCGTATGATCCATATTCGTATACTCTCCCGTGAACGATATCCAACCGCGTGAAGCGGGGAGTGTCGCGACATAGCTATAGTCCAACTGATCGGACGTCGATGTTACGATCGTCAGGTCAACAGGTGATGATGCGCGGTACAGAAAGCTATATCCGTAACTCGTATTCGCAGTAACGGGCACCGAGTCCATTTGCCATGCGGGCATCACCACCGATTTAGTGGAACTTTGAACCCGCAAAAAGACCATTCCCTCTTCATCCGCAGGGACACTATACGTCGTTGATGGATCCTCCAAAGTATGACTATATCCAACTGGCTGACCCGTTTCATCGTCGATCATGTCGAAGGTGGCGTTTCGCACCAAGTTACTACCCAAAGCAGGTGCTGACTGAATTCGTTTCTGATAACTGCTAGAAAAGACAGGCGCAGGGTCCTTTTGCGTGTCGCCCTCTTCCTGTCCGCATACAATCGACGCATCACCATGTGGGTTGACGATCGATTGTTCAATCGACACAACCGGCACCGCCAAGAGCACCGTTCGGTAAAGAAAATACACGAACGCAATAATTCCGCAGGTTAACACAAATGGCGTTGCTGCTTTGATCTTCTTTTTGAATCGTGTCAACGGCCGTGCTGGTATGCGTGATATGCGTTTCATTGCAAGCTTTGGATATCCTGCGTATTTACGGCGTAACGTCGACCTTCGGTCTTCCAACCAAGCGTACTGGTGCGAAACTTTTTCAAAACGAATATTTCGACAAACGATTGCACGAATCCAACTAATTCAATAAATCGTAGCACGTAAAAATAGGTGAGTGCCCATAGTATCGAGGACCGCTTGGCGGCAAACGCTGAAAACACAGCAAGGCAACCGACGGCAATATAGTCACCAACGATCATCATCAACAACACTGCATGTGCATGTGGCGTCAAAAGTAGCGTAGGCACCAAGACGCATAACTGAAAAAGATAGAACGTACTCTCTGACATCTGATACGCAACACCCACATCAACCAGTTGCCTTCGAAGTCCAATGTGGTAGGTGCGCAGTCCCTGAAAGAACCCGCGTTGCCAGCGTAAAGTTTGGGCGTAAAAATCGCGAATCGTTCGTGGATCCTGGGTGTAATTCACCGCTTCAGGAATAAAACAGATTCGGCCCAAATGCTTTCGATGGATCTGCAACGTCAAGTCAAAGTCTTCCGTCAAACTTCCAGATTGAAAGTTCAACTTGGAAATAATATCTGTCTTGAAACACGTAACTGGTCCCGGTAGTACGGCTATCATGCCAAACCAAGATTGAATACGACGGAAGATATGTTGGCCGTAGGTATAGCTAAAACTTCGATAAATAGAAATCCAGTTTCCGCGCATGCTTTGCACAAATCCAACCGCAGCTGCGTACTGACGCATGTTAAGATGTTTTCGATAGATGTGGAAATACCGCGGGCAAAAAACACTATCAGCATCCGCAACATGTACCCAGGTATAACGCTTCACAATGTTGAAGTGTTCAATTGCTCGCGACACCGCACGAGCTTTACCGCTCCGCTCAACCGTCAACACATTTTTGCGAGGGAGTTTCGATAATGCGATACGCCGTGTCGCATCGTTAGAATCGTCATCAACCACAAAAATATCACGCAACGAGAGGCCCGCAGCAACGGCCGAATCAATTGTAGCTCCCAAAATAATCTCCTCATTGTGCCCAGGTAACAGTAGCGCCAATTTTCGACGCCGTGAATATTTCCGCGTTGATTGGATTTTTTGCATACTTGTTCTCGCATTAGGATGAGTATCTATTTTCACTGTACGCTCACGTGATTTTAAAAAAAATATAAGTCATAGAATTTTCATTCATTTCCGCGCTTATTTGACAGTGCCATATCAGGTAAGCATAACCATTGTATTATTTACTACACATAAAATATTTACATTCTAAAAAACATATGCTTAAAATAGATATAGCCGATTAAGCTTTCATCAAGTTTTAATTTCTTACGCGACCCATGTCTGACAGCCCTCCGTCACACAACAAAGTGCCACTAATAAAATTCACGAGGAGGTGGGTGTGAGAAAAAGGGTATGGGTCAATGTAGTACTAACAGGGATAATTGCGTGCGTATTCTATACGTTGGGTGGGGCGGCACCTGCACGTGCCGCCCTACCAGCAGACTTTGAGCGAACCGAACTTGTCACTGGACTCGATCAACCAACCGCCTTTCGACAGATGCCCGATGGGCGTATTTTTATTGCAGAAAAAGGTGGCGCGATTAAAGTATACGAAGATGATCACTTGAATCCACAGCCGGTTATTACACTTGTTGTACTAAAGACAGATACAGACGAAGAACGCGGACTGCTAGGCATCGAGCCTGATCCAAATTTTGAAACGAACGGATATCTCTACGTTGCCTATACCTCAGCTGGAAACCACGACCGATTGTCGCGCGTGACGGTTCAGGGTGATACCGCGGATCCCGCATCGGAAGTCGTACTGCTCGAATCAACACAAGCCGGTAACATCTATCACCATGGGGGCGAAGTGCGCTTTGGTCCCGATGGAAAATTGTACTGGGGGATGGGCATGAATACAGACAACGCCAACTCCCAAAACCTGACTAACGTGCATGGAAAGATAATGCGCTTGAATGTCGATGGATCCGCACCGGCGGATAATCCTTTCTTGACGACACCAAATGCGGTGCCACAAATATGGGCATACGGCCTTCGTAACCCATTCAGGTTTACCTTCACGCCAAATAATAAACTTCTGGCGGCAGATGTGGGTGGGGATAAATGGGAAGAGTTAGATATCGTTACCCGCGGCGGTAACTACGGATGGCCACTCGCAGAGGGTACGTGTGCTACCTGCGCGTTCATCAATCCTATCTACACCTACGCCCACACTGCACCGCCAGAAAAAGCAGGTTCGATTACTGCGGCCATGGTCTACACTGGCGATACATTCCCAGCTAAGTACAAGAACAAAGTATTCATTGCAGATTATGCACTTGGGTTTATTCGCGACCTGACGTTTGACTCCGATTACTCGACATTTATCGAAGAGGAGACATTTGACGCCGATGCAGGAACTGTTGTTCAGCTAGAACAAGGTCAAGATGGAAATATTTACCAGTTAAATATTTATCCGGGCGTACTATCAAGAATTAGCCCATCGGGCGGCAACCGCGCACCCAAAGCGGTGATTGCGGCCACGCCGTCAAATGGACTGGCGCCACTGAACGTTGCATTTTCATCCGCAGGATCAAATGATCCAGATGGTACTCCGCTGACATACGCATGGAATTTTGGCGATGGCACAACGTCCACCGCAGCGAATCCACAAAAAACTTACACAGCGAACGGCACATATACCGCCACACTCACCGTTAGTGACGGCGCTAAAACAGATCAGGCTACTCAAAAAATTACCGTCGGAAGCACAGTACCTATAGCGACGATCATCAGTCCAACGAGCCAATCTAAATATAATGCCGGTGATACGATCAGCTTTTCGGGAACAGGTTCGGACGCCGAGGATAGTGCGCTACCGGACAGCGCTTTTACCTGGAAAGTTGTCTTTCATCACGCTCAACACACACACCCATTTCGCGATAACATTGTTGGAAAAACAGGAAGTTTTCAAATACCTCGCAGCTCAGACAACATCGCCACGACTTGGTACCGCATCGAACTGACTGTCACCGATAGTAGCGGGTTAGCAACAACAAAAATCGTTGATGTCTATCCGAATCTTGTGAATCTGACGTTCACATCGAACTACCCAGATGCGACGTACACCGTTGATGGAATCCCTCGACAGGGCACAACTACCGAATCAGCTGTCGTGGGCGTCGAACGCGCAGTTGGTGCGCCGTCGCCTCAGTACACCCAAGATAGTCAGTACATTTACAACAATTGGTCTGATGGACAAGCCCAGAACCATACGATCACAACGCTCGGCACTGACGCAACGTACACCGTCAACTTCAACAAATCATCAACTCCGCCGTCACCATGGGAAGCAAGTGATATCGGACACATTACCGTACCCGGGTACACATCATACGATAATGGCGTCTTTACCGTTCGCGGCTCGGGTGGTGATATATGGGCCACAGTTGACGAGTTCCAATTCGTGCACCAGCCAGTTGGAGGTGATAGCGAGATCATCGCCCGCGTGACATCCCAGTCAAATACAAACGAATGGGCAAAAGCAGGCGTCATGATGAAGGAATCTACAACGAGCGGCAGCAAGTACGTCATGATTGCCGTCACGCCTTCGCATGGCATTCGGTTCCAATATAACTTCAATGGCGAATCAGGTTCAGCAGAATATACATTCCCGAATGGGTGGGTAAAGCTGACGCGGACAGGGAGTACATTCAAAGGCTATTCGTCAACGGATGGAGTAAACTGGACGCTTGTCGGTCAAGTCACATTGAATGATATGCCAACAAATATGCTCGGTGGGCTCGTCGTAAATTCACATCAATATGATGCACTAAATACCAGCGTATTTGATAACGTCAGTGTCAAAACAAACCAAGAATGGACGAATCGCGACGTCGGCGCACCCGCCATCGCTGGCTCTACGTCAATTTCGAATGGGTTATATACGGTTACGGGTGCAGGCAATGACATCTGGGGAACCGACGATCAGTTCCAATATAACTACCAATCTCTCCCAGCAGATGGAGAAATCACAGCACGAGTGACATCATTCGCAAATACGGCGGGCTCGGACGGGTGGGCGAAAGCCGGTGTTATGATAAAACAATCAACGACAGCTGGTTCGCCGTACGCACTCCTCGCCATCACGCCTTCGCACGGTGTAACGTTTCAGCATAGTTTCAACCAGAGTATTTCATCACCAAACAATTACTTCTATCCAAATGTGTGGCTCAAGATCAAACGAACGGGTTCAGTCATCACCAGCTATGCATCAAACGACGGGCAAACGTGGACACAAGTCGGCTCAGCAACACTTGCGCTTACAGGAACACCGCTGATTGGGCTATTTGTTGGGTCGCATAACGGTGGGCAGGCGAGTACTGCGACATTCGACTCGGTGACAGTAACTCGCGTTGCAGGTGATCCAGTCCCCGCACCGTGGACTCAGACCGATATTGGTTCACCACAATTAGCTGGTTCGGGAATGTATAGCAATGGAACGTTTACAATTCGCGGAGCCGGTAATGACATTTGGCAAACAGCTGATCAATCACACTTTGTCAGCCAGAACCTGCCAGCAAACGGTGAAATCATCGCGCGCGTGAAGTCGCAATCGTCAAGCGATAGTTGGGCTAAATCAGGAATAATGATTAAAGAATCGACGGCGGCGGGTAGCAATTATGCGCTTCTTGCGGTCACACCCGGACATGGCACGGCATTCCAATACAACTACACGCATGATGTCGCAGTGGGTGTCAGTGCCGCACCGCCAAATGCGTGGCTGAAACTTACTAGGGTACGCGACATTGTCACGGCATATACCTCGGCAGATGGACAGACCTGGACCCAAGTCGGGAGCGCCAGCATCTCGTTCGGTTCTAACGTCCGTATAGGCATGGTTGTATGCTCGCACAATGGATCTGTATTGAACGAATCGGTTTTCGATAATCTAAAGGTAATTCAATACGCTACATAACAAAGCAGCGGTCATATAACTTGCTTTATTCGTTAAACCTACGAGGCGTAAGAGGGGAGCGCCTTAATTGTCCCAATAACGAACTGCGCGATCTTTGCGTGCATATCGGTATACAGCGAAAGTGAATGCTTCTTCTTGCGCGCTGCCGCGATAGTATGTTGACGTGCAGTGCGCTCACCATTTACTCCGACTTGCGAGATGAAATACAGTAGGTAGTCTAATCCGTGTCGCTTCAATAATTCTTGCATAGCACCCAGTGCATCATCATAGCCAAGCCTATACAGCAGATCCAATAATTGCACCTTTAATGAATCCGGTAACTGATCAAAGGTCATATCAGCGTCGAGTTCGACATACGCCAACTCAACCCGCAGACGAATTAGCGCCTGGGTAAATGTTTCTTGTGTAAAAGCACGATCAGGCTGTAATTTCATTTCACCTTCGTCTCTTTCTTTCTGCACCGTCTCGCTAAAAATAGCCGCCACAGGCACATCAATCAACTGCGCAAAAACCAGTTCAGCGGGTACGGCTTGTTCCGCTTGCACAATCTCAAACACAGATTCATATGTTTCAATCGGTTCATCGATTTCGTCAAAGAACAACTCAACATATGGCACTACTTCGGGATCGTCTTGCAGTACTTCGATGTATTCTTGCGCGACGACATCCTGAGGCTCGGTCTGCTCGACAGGCTCATCATCACGTTCGGCAGCGCGCTCTATGGCTCTCTCGATGACTGTTTCGTTGAATGAACTTACGATGGGCGTTTCTTTTACGACGGGTTCATCTTCGTATAATGACAGTGCCTCTGCACGAGCCACCTCAATCGATTGTTCTTTTGTCTGGACTACTAAATCAGCTTCGATAGGCTGTTCGACGATGCCCTCGGACAGGGGGAGTGCCTCAGGCTGCAGCTCCGCACCACTTTCAACGGGTTGCTCTGGCGTTGGTGATTTCTCGTTCAAAAATGCGTCCGATTCGACGATGATAGGTGCAATAATTTCGGTGGTATCCCCAGCAATTTCCTTGGAAGCAGAGATCGCTTTTGCTTCCGCAACATTTACGGCCGTAACTACAGCTGCAGGTGCATTCTCAACGACAGGGGAAGCAGCATCGGACTTTGCTGCCTTCTCCGCGACATGTTTTGCAGGTATATCGGGTATAAAGGCTTTTTCTATATGCTGCGTTTTCGGTTCAGTCGGTGCGACGCCTTCTTCGGTGGCAGTTTCGGTGTCATCCTCGGGCTTTTTCTCTTCGTCCTCAAGCTTTTCGTGTGGCGCAAGCAGCGCAACAACGCCTTCAACGCCATCGTTGAGGGCAGTCGATCGGGCATGCGGGCAGTCTTCGACAATTTGCGCCATCGTTCCGGTATAGACGATACCGGTAATGTGCTCGTAGGCAAACAATCGATTACCATACTGCTGTTCTAGCTCTTGGCGAACTTCTGCAACCTTAGCGCTATTTTGGGCCCACTTTTCACCGAGTGCATTTTGCGCCCTAAGGGCCATAGTTTCAGAGAGTGTATATAAATGAGAGGCTTCATCCTGCGCCTCGGGTGATGGAGGTCCACCCTCCGCTTCTTCATATCCCCCTAAAATAAATTCACCCACCTGAATGAATCCTTACCTTTGATACTTCTGTAGCATTAACTGTCCCATTTCCTTGGTCATTTCAAAGAATTCCGGGTCATTTGTCATATACGAAATCGCATGCTCACGCATTTCTGCGATGGTGCGTAGTACTGTATCCATACCTACAGATGCAATCAGTGGCCCGCATATTTGAATTGCTTCTTCCAGTGTCAATGTTCCAACGGAAATAATTTTTCCATCACGTTCGTGTACACGTGTAAAGAAAGGGTACGGCTCTTCGACAGATGCATATAATTTCTGCACTATTGTTCGCAGATCACCCAGATCTGTGTTTTCAGGAGATGCTACCGGGCGTTCCATTTCAGTCATGTCTGTCGTGTTCCTTATGCTAGGTCGTTATGTATATAGTATAGCATTTGGCAGCATAGAAAATCAGTACATCTTGTGGGTGCGGGCGTACTCAATTAATTCTTGTGTTGTTTCGGGGCCTAGTGGCGATGTCTCAATTAAGTTCGCCAGCATGTCACGCCGATCATCCAACGATATGTCATCGTCAACGAAGATTGCACGCGCAGCGTCCGAGATCGTCCACGCGATGTGTTCAATATGCGCAATATCTTGGGAGGTAATTTCAGGTGAACGAAGTGCTATATCAAGTTCTGCACCATGAATAACGGCGACACGTTTCTGTATTTCAACAGACTGGTTGGCGCGCACCTGCGAACTGGCATAATACGGATCCATTTCACTAGACAAGAGATTGACGAACGGACCAGGCAGGGCAACCATAAGTGCACTTATGACCGGCTCGTTCCGATTAATACCCAGCACAACGATAACGTCAGCCAATACACGCCGCTTCGTTACTTCTTTATACGCATCGGAAACTGTCCCATGTTGCGCCAATGTCTCAAGACGCCCTAGTGTCTCGATTGTCATTTCGGTTGCGTAGACTTCCTTAAAGAACTTGGCAGTTGCTTCAGCTGCGGCGCCTTCCGCGATCATTTCGCGCATCGATTGCTCGAAGCCGTCTTCTTCGTAGTCGCCCGCTTCTCGCTGAATATCTATATTCAACGCAGCTGTCATTGATTCATGTCGCGCTGATCGTTCAGCCTCAAACCGAGCCGAGCCAGCAATGGGGAGCTCGTACCCCGCAATAACACAAGCTTCGCGGAACGTATCGATTACTTCATCGCGTATCATACGGGCCTCAAGTTCATTCGTCGCATCTTCGTCAACCACTTCAAGCAAAAAGCGACTCAGGTCGTCATCCGAAAAATTTTCGTGTGGCATCTCCATAATTAAACGGAACTATACCACTTACTGCGCCTCTGCGCAACTGATGGTACACTAGAGACATAAGCCGTTAGGAGGAACTATCACCCGAACTCACGCGAAACAAATTATCATGGTACTCCTTGGTGGAGTTATTACTGCGGCTGGTCTGCAGTTTTTTCTTTTACCAAACCACCTGATGGACGGGGGAGTTACCGGTATATCGATCATCCTGTCTCGGGTCACCGATCTGCCGCTTGGGCTATTCTTGGTGCTGATTAACATTCCGTTTGTGATCCTTGGCTTTAAGCGATTCGGCAAGACATTTGCGACACTTTCGACTATCGGTATCATCACCCTGGCGCTGTTAACCTCGCTTCACATGCCTAGTGGGCTAACCGACATACCCATTCTGGCAGCCATTTTTGGAGGAATTGTCGTTGGAGTCGGCGTTGGAATTGTCGTGCGCTATGGCGGTATCATCGACGGGACCGATACGATCGCGTTGATTATCGATCGCGTGACAGTGTTCTCGATTGGCGAAGCAATTATGGTCATCAACGGCATCATCATCACCTGTGGTGGCATTATATTTGGCTGGGACGCAGCCCTGTACTCATTGGTTGCGTACTTTGTGGCACATAAGGCAATCGATATTACAGTCGAAGGTCTGAACGAGTCACGCAGTCTGTGGATCGTCAGTATGCACGTACGCGAAATCGGAAAAGCCATCAACGAGCTGATCGACGAACCTGTTACATTCGTGAAAGAAAGCAATCCAAAGGACCGCGAACCACACGGTGTTATGTTGGCTGTTGTCACGCGCTTTGAAGAGCAAAAGGTTAAAACAGCTGCGCAGGCTATCGACCCGAAAGCCTACATCGTCATCACCCGCGCTCACGAAGTGATGGGGCGAATATCGAGCGGCTCATTGTATCGCAGTACTCCAAAAAATTGACAAGGATGCACACGGATTTATTGCTAATTTTACTTAATATGCTATAATATATTTATTCCCTACTGAGAGGAAGTACCCGCGATGAACGTCGCACGGATTAACGAAATGCTGATTGATTCGCTGGGCAAAATGCACGCGGACAGACGGCCATACGAAGGCAACGAAGTGTACAACTTCTTCGTTGTCATGGTTGTTCTAGACACCACAAAGGTGCAAGAGCACGCAGCCGAAATGATCGAGTTGCTAAAGGACTGGCCAAACGAAAGCTGGGGTCATCCCATTCCGCCGCTCGGTGGCGAGATCAGCTACCTCATGGCTGGTGGAGTCCTCGGTGACCAAAGCATGGCATTCATGCTATTCGCCTTCGGCAAGATCCTCGGCTGGTGGGACATCCTGGATCCACATACGGTACTGAATGTACCGTATGACGATTCGTTCGGTCACCATCTGGTTGGTGCAGGCATGGTCTCGATCAACGGGTACCGCCCGACTGTCGTGGTCAGCTAGTTAGTACACGTAGTAGGGAATCGGACACACTTTGGTGTGTCCTTTTTCTTTCTTGTCTATTGTTTCTTTGAAAACCACTCGGCGAATTCGTACCACACATACTCTTTTGGATCGTGGCTGGTCGTCCCAAGGTCGTGGCTTTCCGCCAGTGTTTTGCCATCGAATTCAGCGACCTTATCAATCGAGTTGCCATTTTCACCACGTGGACTGTCCGCGATGACACCCGTGTATTGTTTGGAGAATATCTTCACTTCATGTTCGTCTTTATACACGATCGTTTCAATGAAAATAATCGTCTTGTCGGCCTTATTTTTCACGAGGTTAATAAAGTCCTCGGGTTCAAACCAAGCATAGACATCCTTCATGTACCCGCCAGGGAAGCCTTTCAACGCCGGGATTGACCACGATGTATCCGCAACGACAACTGCAGGCGCATCGACAAGCGCGAAGGCGTCATCCGCTTTTCGCTTTGAGATATTGATTGGGTCATGTGATTGTATTTCGTCAAACTCCAGTGCGGTAGGGACTACTTCGATACCAAATAGATCGCAGCCTGCGCGGGCCTCTTTGATTTTTCGTTCGTTGCCAGTTGAGAAAAGAAATGTATTCATAGTTTCATAATAGCAAACATAGATCGCAAAGCTTCGCACCACACGATATAATAAGAACGATGAGTAGAAGCACTATCCAAAACCGCCTCAAACTTTTCTTGGGCTACAAACAAAATGCACTGATTGTCGCCGTCAGCCTTTTCGGCATCTTCATTTTAAGCGCAGCGCTTTATAGTAGTAGTATGTCTAAGAAAATCGACCACGCTGCGTACACCAGCTTGCTCACCACCGTCGCGAAAGGGGAGAGTAACGGCAACTATAACGCCTACTTTAGCGCGCCCGCAAATACAGCGCCGAAATTAACCGACATGACCATCGCAGAAGTTCTTGATTGGCAGACGCGCTTTGTAGCAGATGGGAACGCCAGTAACGCAGCGGGTCGGTATCAAATCATCCAACCAACGCTCGAAGGTCTCGTGAAAGAACTGAACATCGCACCAACGGCACGCTTCGACGAACAACTACAAGACAGATTTGCGATTGCGTTGATGGAACGGCGCGGATCAGAAGCGTTTATCGAAAAGCGGATCAGTGCCGAGCAGTTCGCTGCCAGCCTCGCGAAAGAATGGGCAGCACTGCCGAACGTCGTGGGCGACAAACCAACGGAAAGTTTTTATGCAGGCGATGGCCTGAACCAATCACGCGTTTCGGTCGACGCCATCATGGACGCTGTCGGTGAATTTAAAGAGGCTGCAAACTAGCACTTGTACTAAATGTGGACGCTCCGCTTGGATCGGGCTTATTTAAATTCAAGAATAATCTTTGAAAATTGTAATATTTTTTACAAACGGATGCGGAAAAAAGGATTACTGTTAATTACGGATCATACAGATCTGACAAAATAATTATAGGAGATACCATAATGGGCATCATTTCAACAAAAGCGCACACAGTTATCGGCCTAGTCGTCGGATTAGTATTGTTAGTTGCACCGCAACTATTCGCATTCACAGACAATGGCGCAGCTACAACCGTAGCAGTAGCGGTTGGTATATTCATCATCTTGAGCGAACTCATTACAAAGAGTCCTTACAGCCCGCTCAAGCTGGTTTCAATGAAGGCGCACATCGTACTCGATGTCGTTACAGGAGTTTTCCTTGCAGCATCACCATGGCTCTTTAGCTTCATGGATACAGCGCAGAACAACCAATGGGTGCCACACCTTATCGTTGGTCTAATGGTTGCAGGGTATGCACTGTTAACCAGCCCTGACGATTCACGATCATCGATTATCGATCGTAACTAACACGACCATAGTGCAATAAAAGTGCCCGGAACGAGAACGTATCTCATTCCGGGCACACTTTATATCCACACAAAATTATTTGCGAATCGTTGCGCCTTTAAAGAAGCCTTTGCACACCATAACGTCCGTATCGACACCGTTGACGGCCGTTGCTTCGAAAGAATATTTGACTGTGTCAGTGCTATCGCAGCCTTGGAACCCAGCAAACACCTGGGTCTCTCCAGTCAATTCGACATCGGTATATCCCGCTTCTTCGAGGAACTGAGCAGCCTTTTCATCACCATAGCCGGCATCGGTAAGCATACCTGGACCAAATATCGCAACGACCCCTAGAGCACCCAGCGCCAGTGTAGATGCTATAAACTTTCCGCCTTCAAAAGAATCAGATCGGTCACAGTTATGCCGACGAGAAGGTTGGTAAGATCCCCCAGCTTCCTTTGCCATCTGGCGCATGTTATCGCGAAACCTTTGCTTGTATGCACGTTCAGCGTCATCAAGCGGGGCGAGTGAAGCCTCTGAGCGTTCAGTCTCGTGCTGACGCGCCTCGGCCCTTCGTGCTTTGATGCTCGCAATGACATCATCTTTTTCAGAAATACGACTCAAAGAGAAGTCATCAACCAATGGTTCAGGTGTCAGTTCTGGTGGGTTTTTTCCAAACATATGTACTACAGTCTCGTTACATTTATTACTGTGATTATAGCATATTTTTGCGGTATATATTTTAGATGTTATAATAACTGAAATATGTACGAATTATTCTCGCACAGCAACAAGGGCAGCAATCTGATCGATTGCGCGTAAGATTCTATCAGGAACGACGTCACTATCACGAGTATGGAAGGCGACCGTCATCAACCCTACTTTAATGCTCACATCTAAGCAATCGATAACATTTTGCTCTTGGGCTATGTGTTCAATTTTTAAAAATAGACCCTTTAGATCACTCCACGAAGTCTCACCATCAGTATCTACTATTAGCATATTCGTAATTGTTTCACCGGGTTCATGATCGATTTCTTGCCAGCTTCGACGTGTATATATCATATGGCTTAAACTTTATCCTGCAATCGAGTATCTAAATCCAGTTCAGTCTCTGGCTTCAGGTGATAGACATCCGCGACAAGCGCAAGGTAGTAATCGAGGGCAATCTTCGCAACAGCTTTATCGGGATGCTTATAGCCAATAATTTCGAGTGCGAATAGAAGATGCAGCGAATAGTGCGTACTCGCAAAATACACTTCATCTTCGATATCTTTCAATGTCGGCAATTCAATACTCTTCATGTACGAATGTGACGGGTCGGCATTATTCTGCGTAATAGACCGAATCCAACGAGATATCTTTTTTATGTGAGGTGAGTGATGATTATCTGGACCTCGTAAGGCAGACAGAACAACGCTCTGTTGTTTCCAACCGAGTTCAGCCATCCAATCGAGGAGCACTAAGCCTTTTCCCATGGTCGCAGTATAGCAAATTTTGAAGGTAAGTCGAAACTAAAGTAATTCGTTTGAAAAACAGTATCGGATCGCTTCATCGTAGAATGGTCGAAACGTCACTGAATCTAACAGCGTACCAAGTGGGACCCATTCGTATGAAGCGTGTTCCCAGCTAATGGTGACCACGGGAGTGCTATCAAGGTAGAGAAGGTATAGAAACTTCGAAACAGACTTAGTGTTTTCTGACGAGAATTCAGTTTTCGTATACACCAAATCAAACAGATCAAGTTCAACGTCGATACCAGCTTCTTCGTGAAGCTCACGTGCTACTGCAATTAGTTCAGTTTCACCAGGATCGACCAGGCCACCCGGCAGATCCGGCTTGAAAGATTTTTCAGGATGTCCTTCGTACTCACCGACAGTCAGGACGAGCACTTCGTTCTTCTCATTTACAACTAATACTTTCGCGACTGATTCGAGGGTTGGTTTTGTCATGTAGGTAAGTATACCTAAATTAAGTGTTTATTGGGATTCCGCACATCACTTACCGATTCGCCTTGTTTGCGCGCGACGACCTACTTACGTGAATTTTTGATTTGTACCTAGAGGCGTCAAGCCCCGCAGCACGCAGTAAATTCTTTGCCGTATCCGCCTTACTGACCTGCACTTTAGACAATAGAGTATCGACGTCGATAGCCACACCTGCTTCTTGGAAGTTCTTCAAATAGCGTAACGTATCCTGTTGCGTTAATCGACTCAATAATTTCGGGATGTCAATTTCGGCACCTGCACGAACAAGAATAGGGAGGTGTGCCGCTATAGTTTTTGGACTCGCTTTTAGGAGGACAGGAGCTACGTCGACATTAAAACCTCTGTCCAAAATCGCTTTAAAATTATGAAGAATTAAGTTAGCGGATAGTTTATCAACAAGAACTGAAATATCCGCACCGGCTTCTAATAAAGAGATAATTCTGCCATTCATGTCATTCGGACGAAATACCTCGACCACTTTTTCAGTTGGAATGCTGTTTCTGATCATAATCTCGGCAATACCGTTATTCGAACGGAGGGCAGATGACGACAAATGAGTAAATACCTGCTCGATATCAACTTTTTGACCACTTGCGAGCATACGTTCTAAAGTTAAAGCCTGCGCCACCACATCGAGACTGCCATAGAATAGTGCGAGATCAACCCCTAGTGTTAGAAGCCTGTGTATCGTCTCATCTTTTTGTAACACGTAATGAGACATATTCTCGATAACAGCTTCCGGACTAAATCCGTTCGCTAACAGGAGTTCGTAGTTACTGTTAACGAGATCGCTCGTCAACACCATTGATTCGGCAGCTTTGCCATACACAGCCTCAAGCTGGCGATGATGATTCACGACATTAACTTTAAAATCACTCACGCGCACATCACGTCCATACCCAATAGCCTCAATCGGTCTATCTACTTCATAAAGAAACCTCAGTTCATCAATCGTAAAATCAACGCCACTTTGGAACTTTTTATCCATAGCAATCAACTTCTTTTTGTCATCAAATGCACGCACGTATCTTTCACCACCGGGAAGTGTCGTAAGCTTACGAGAAACCTCTGGGACAAGCCAATCGTCTAAAGCCTGCGCACTGCCACTTTTCACTCCCGATACTTCACTTACAACACCGTCTCGCATGCGGATTGATGCTGAAGCTCTCCGATTCTTTTCTCCAGTTTCTGAATCTTTTGTATGAAATAGGTAGAATTGTCCATTCCCGTTATCTAAGTAACTCTTCGCCATACTAGGGCTTGCAATGCACCACGGGGTACCTTGTGACGCACCGGCGATCTTCTGGGGATCTGTATAGAGCTGCCACTCACCGCGCACAACATCGGAAGTATATACATCAGCCTCTTCATCAGACTGAAGTACAATTTTCTCTGAATAAAGCTTGTTAAAGCCTGCGATTTCTCCATTTTGTAAAGAATCGTAAACTTGCGCTAGGACTGCTGGGTCCAGAGAAGGATACGGAGCAGTTGACGTACTACTGCGTCGATTGAATACACCCTTATCAACATTGAACGTGCTCATTTTCGACAAACCTTCAAGTGCATAATATTTAAACCAGGTTGGATACTGATCATTAGTTTGGGTGAAATAATCCGTCCACTGCAGCAAGCTATCTCGCTGTATACCTTTTACTTCCTGGGAGAGCTTGTCTTTTTCTGTATGGCTTAAATTAATGTTCTGGCCATTATCACGAGCGATGCGCCCAAGTCTTTCCCAGTGGCTATCCGGCAGTTCAACAACAACCATCTGATCTAATAGATGCAAGGCCAAGAGCTTGGCTCCTCTATCACGAGCGGATAGTTCTTCGATGCGCTCTAGGTACGCGGCAATTTTAGATTCTGCGTTTCCGTGTTCAGTGCCTTCTGCGCGTTCTTGATGACCTGCAGATGACGCAACAATAGACGATGTGTGCAGGTTGGGATGGAGTGAATGCAACAGTAACTCAGGAGACCTTGTCATAATAGGTAAAATATACTAAATGCAGTGTTTTGTAAAGTTTCCATTGTGTTAAATGAGACCCTTCTGGGTCTCATTCTGTCGTGCTGTATCTAATTGGTTGGTGGTCGTGTTTCAGGAAGAAAGTCTATTCAAGTGTGGTTCAATAGCATCTTTACTTTTGAAAAATAATTTCATGACCTCAGCGAGTTGAATGCAATCCATCTTTAACCAATACATCGTTTAGGTCAAACTCTTTAAGTGCAGTATTTACATTTACAAGTCGTGCGGGTCTGCACACTAGAGACTATTAATCTCCATTCGCGGACGTATCTTCGCGCCAACTTTGTCCCCACTGGATGACGATAGAGCGTGAGGAGATCACTATTACGATTTAACGGACACGCCCGTCGATAAAATACGTATCCACAGCCGTGTGCTAATTGACTTATCTGGGGGTTTGATGCTTACTAAGACTAAGTATGGAACGATCACCCAATCTTCGAAGTCATTTGCCGCCTGAGTCACGGAACGAAACTGACGTAGCCTCTAGGCCACGACGCGTGGCTCAATTCGTGCTGGATCTAGTGCATCCACACAAGGAAGCTGTCGTGTCTGAAGGCGAACTAGACAAGATCATCACGCGACGTATTGCTCAGATTACTGCAGCAAAGGCTATGAACGACCGCCCGACGCAGATCAAAAGAGCTCGTCGAGACGGCTATTCATTTATCGGACATTCGGCCTCGGGGTCGTCCGGCAGCTCGCGTTAGCCCAGCCTTGACCAGTGGATGAGGGATTCGAACTAAAAATCCCAAGGTGTTGTTTTGCACTGCAAAACAGGAGGGTTCGAATTACTTATCGCCGGCAAGAAAAAAGACACGCAGATGCGTGTCATTTTTCTTGGCTGGGGATGAGGGATTCGAACCCCCGAATGTCGGCACCAAAAGCCGATGCCTTACCACTTGGCGAATCCCCAGTATAGGTTCGTAGAAAGAACTTAATTATTTTACCATATTTGGTACGAAAAGTTAGCCTGTTTTCTCTGTTGTGGCTGTTTTTGTATCCGCTGGATCTTTCAAACGGTTAGCCAGGAAAAGGAAGGGGAGTGCCCCGAGCTGCACAATACCGGCAATCATAAATGAATGTCCGTACGAATACACATCAGCGGCTTTACCTAGTAGCGGCTGACTGACCACACCACCGCTGGACCCAAGCAGCGAGTCGAACGACAGAACAGTCGCACGTTGCTGGCTGGGAATAAGGTCGTTGAGGTAGGCTTGGCGAACGGGCATTACCGATGCACCGATCAGGCCCCACAGCACAACAATAAAGATAGCGAAGAAAAAGTTTGGAACGATCACAATCGAGATAAGCAACACCGCACTGATAGAAGTACCTAGTAATAGCCACGCGCTGCGGCGCTTGAATAACCCGCGTAGACGCGGCACCAATAGGCCACCGACGATTTGCGAGCCCGCCACCACCGCAGCAGCGAGACCGGCGATCCAATACGCTTTCGAATCGCCATACAGCTCCAGCAGGTAGGGTTGGAGGGCATAAAAGATGTAGACACTCACACCAGAAATAAATGGCGCAGCCAAAATCACCCAGCGTACAGCCGGCTTACCGAAACCATATTTGATGGACGCCGACAGAATACCAGAAACTTGTTTCAGATAAGTCGACTTTTTGACAGGAGTAAATCCTATGTCCCTCATATATATGAACGCGACGACGAAGGTGACTAGCAGCAGCGCAACGCGGACCGCGTACGGTACGGCAAGGTTCGAGAACTGCGCGATCAACCCACCCGCAACCGAACCGACCAGCATCGCGACACCACCGGCGACTTGTGCCTTGCCAAAGACGGCGTCGAGCTGCCCCTTGTACTTCGTCGCTTTTAATGCATCAACTAGCCAAGCATCGGTCGCACCCGAGAAGAACGTAAAGCCAAGCCCCAAGAATAGCGACACAATCGCCCAGTAGAGGAACGGCGCATGAATAACATCCAACACCAGGTACAGCAACGTCGTTACCGCAAGGACGAGCGTCCCAATCAGATACGAGAACCGTCGGCCCCGCGTATCCGCCAGCACACCAGTCGGGATCTCGAACAAAACCATACCGGCCGTAAAGAACGCATTCGCAGCAAACGCCTCGACAATTGTTAGGCCCGCATCAAGCAAGAAGAGGGTATTGATACCCCAAATAAGTGATGCGGCAAGCGTATTAAAAAGTGCCAATGTAATATATGTGCGAATGACCGTTTTTGATTTCAACATATGTTCAGTATACTCCTTGGTCGCAGGGGTTTCCGCAGTTTACAACACCGCTTGTGCTTGCTACAATGCAGACATGAATAGAGTCCCAGGCCGGATTCGAGGTTTTACCTTAATTGAACTCATTGTCGTTATTGCAGTGATAGGTATTTTAGCGACGATTAGTATCGTCGGATTCAATCGCTATCAAGCCGACACCCGCGACGCTCGTCGCGTCTCTAGTGCAACCGCCATCTCGGAAGCACTCGAGAAATATTATGACAATAACGGTGAATACCCAAGTTGTGGCGCCCTCGCTGCACCGGTCACCGCTGCGGATGTTTCAGATAACGTATTGGTAGGTATTTCTGAATCATCACTAAAGGCACCAAAAGCGACTGCACTCGAAACAAACTCCATTCGCTGCACGAACAACCTAACAATCGCCGGGGATGACTTTTTCTACTATCAAGGTGATGACAGTGCAGAGTGTTCTGGCACATCATCATGTTTAAAGTTCCGCCTTTCATATAAGAAAGAGTCGACCAGCTCCATCGCATCTATCGAAAGTCGTCGTTTCTCAACACTGGCGTCATCAGGTGATATCACCGACTTACGCGCCAGCTCATCGAGCTTTACGAGCATCGGACTAAACTGGTCGGCCGTCCCGAATGCGACGCAGTACACAATTCAGCGTGCCGATAACGCAGCCTTTACCGTCAACCTTCTTACAATCGCAACCGCCCAAACGACAAACAGTTTCACTTCAAACGGCTTAACTGCAGGTAAAACATATTACTACCGCGTAAAACCAATTACACAAACACTGGAAGGCAACTGGTCAAACACCGCAAACGCAACCACGCGCGCACTCTCAACGCCAGTCATCTCTGCAACAATGAACTCGGGAACACAAATTACTGTTTCATGGGCAGATGTTCAAAACGAAACAAGCTACACCATGCAGTACTCGACTGGGTCGAGTTGGACCACGCCAACACCAACGGAAATCACTAACATCCCTGCGAATACAACATCACGCGCAGTCACGGGACTTACAACCGGTGTGAAGTATTTCTTCCGTCTGAAAGCGGTCAGCAATGTCGGTGGCGGTGATCAAAGCGATTATTCATCAACGGCCAGCGCCACAACTACGGTTCCTGCGCCTGGCAGCATGTCGGCTGTCGTTACATCTTCAACATCAATCAAAGCGACCTGGGGAACGGTCAGCAGTGCAACCAGCTACACGTTGCAATACTCTCAAAAGAGTGACTTTAGTTCCGGCGTCACAAGTGTAAAAGGCCTTCCAAGTACCGCACGTACTATCAGCGGATTAAACCAAGGTGATACGTATTACTTCCGAGCGTATGCGCTTGTCGGCTCGGTCTCGAGTGCCTCATCGCCAAAAGATAATGCACAGACATCAGTCGCGCAACCGTCTCAACCATCTATCAACGCCTACGAACCAGGTGATGTTCGCAATACAGATGCGGGTGGATGGATTAAAGATCCGGGTGGAAGTCAGTGGTTCTACGCCTATGCTACTGCAAAAGACAATTGTCCAGCTGGAACAACACCACTCTTTAGGTTCCGCGCTGAATACAATGCAACACCAAACGGCGGAAATCCCGGTCCTGGTGACCCAGCATACACAACGGCATCCGGCTCAACACGTGATACCTGGTATATGATTCGCCCAACCAGTGGGTACAAAATTAAATTTGGCGCCCAATACATGTGTAAGAGCGCCGAAGGCGTAAAATCGAGCTACAGTTTATGGAAGTCTGATTGCGTAGGCAACAACGTCAGCAACAGTTGTGACTGGTAGCGCCTAGTTCGTTCCTAGCTGGTCTTGATGCGGCGGTAGGTGAACTTTGTGTTCATGCGCCACTCACCAGTACTGTCGCTATCGTACTGATAGATTGCGCCGGTTTTCACTTCACTAATCAAAATAAGCGCCGGACTGTAGGGCGTTAATGTTCGATAAAAGGCAATATCTTGTTGACTGATACTGGTGCGGCCTGGGAAAATTTCACGGAACTTCGCCACACCGTTCTCGTCGAAATAGTTCGGACGATTCTTTGGCGGCATGTAGAGCTCGGCTTTTAGGCCAACGCGCGACACAATTTTCTGTACATCAGACAATAAGAGTTTCGATTGGCTGTGGACGTACAAGAAAAGCTGTTTCTTTGTCGTCAAAAAAAGCGTCGCTTCAGCGGTGCGACTAACAGGAATGCGCCTAGCAATCACTGAATCAATCTCGGCAGAAACGCCGAACTGAGCTTTGATATTCTTCTCCAGCGCAAAGTCGTCGTAGACTTGGTCATTCATGCGTGTCATTGTACCACTTAGGGCTGTTATAATGAACCGTAATGGATTTTGATACACGCTATGGGCAGTTAAACGCCAAGCAAAAAGAAGCCGTCGATCTGATTGAGGGACCGGTTATGGTGATCGCCGGACCGGGCACGGGCAAGACCGAACTATTAAGCGTGCGCGCTGCCAACATTTTGAAGCGCACCGATACATTACCTGAAAATATCCTCTGTTTGACCTTTACAGAGAGTGGTGCGGCCGCCATGCGCGAACGCCTCATTGGCATCATCGGAAAAGACGCCTACAAAGTTGCCATCCACACGTTCCACGGCTTCGGCACCGAAGTCATCAATCAAAACCGCGAGTTCTTTTACCGCGGCGCGTTATTTCAGCCCGCTGACGATGTGAATCGCTACGAAATCTTACGAGCCATTTTCGATGACCTCGAATACAAGAACCCTCTCGCCAGCACCATGAACGGTGAGTACACCCACCAATCTGACGCCGCGCGCGTCATCTCGGAACTGAAACGAAGTGGCCTGACGAGCGATGAACTGCTAGCAATACTTGATGAGAGTGAAGCCGCAATTGATTTCGCCGAACGCCTGATTGTCCCACACATCGTCGGCACCGTCACTAAAACGACGCACGAAAAACTGGGCACGATCATGCCTGAACTCCGTGAACGCGGCGATAGCGCCAAGACCCTGTTCGAGGTCATCCCGCTCATCCGCGTGATTACCGACGCACTGTCACTCACACTAGAACAAGCCGGGAGCGAGCACCCAACCAAGCCAATTACCGCCTGGAAAAAGAAGTGGTTCGTTAAAAATGAAAAAGGTGAGTACATCTTCAAATCCCGGGCCCAGCTCGTGAAACTACGTGCGCTTGCGTACGTCTACTTCGAATATCTCAGCCACATGGAGCAAGAAGGCCTGTTTGACTACGACGACATGATCCTGCAAGTCGTGCACGCCATGGAAGTAAATGACGACCTACGATTTAACTTGCAGGAAAAATACCTCTACATCATGGTTGATGAGTTCCAAGACACTAACTTGGCGCAAACCCGTATTCTTCACAGCCTGACCTCAAATCCTGTCAACGAAGGTCGTCCAAACTTGATGGTAGTAGGGGATGATGACCAAGCGATCTATAGTTTCCAAGGCGCTGATATTAGCAACATCCTTGAATTCCAAGGTACTTACCCGGCCGTCCAACGTGTCGTGCTGACGGACAACTATCGATCCGGGGACGACGTCATTTCACAAGCACGGTCTGTAATCGTGCAGGGGAACGATCGCCTGGAAAGTATCTATGCAGATATCGACAAGCAACTAACGGGCCACAAGGGCATGGCCGGTACCGTCGAGCTATATCAGGCACAGTCTGTTGACCATGAACGACACTGGATCGTCGAAAGCATCGCCAAAGAAATAGCTGGCGGTATGTCACCAAACGATATCGTCGTCTTAACGCGCCAACATAAAGAAATCCAGAACTTGTTGCCGTACTTCAACCGCGCCGGCATTGCGGTCAATTACGAACGTCAAGAAAACGTCCTCGATCAACCACCGATCATGATCATCGAACAACTCGCAACTGTCATCGTTGCGATAGCCAAAGGACGCCACGCCGAAGTGAACGCACTACTGCCGGAATTACTGGCGCACCCTGCATGGAAAATCACACCGCTGGAACTGTGGCAGTTAAGTGTCGATGCCTACACCGCACGTAAGCACTGGCTCGAAATTATGGCGACGATGCCACGTTTCATCGACATCCATGCTTGGCTCATCGAACTAGCTGCGTTGTCACAACACACACCACTCGAACCAATGATCGACCGCATCATTGGCCGCGTCGAAGATACGGTCGTCGAGACAAAACACAGCCCATTCTTTGAATTCTACTTTGGTCAAGAGTGCCTCGCCGAAAATCCATCAGCCTACCTCGACTGCCTTGCGGCACTACGCACTATTCGTTCGAAGCTGCGCGAATACCACAACAAAGACACGCTGACCCTTGAATCGTACTTAAACTTTGTCGAGCTGCACCGCCGCATCGGCACAACGCTATCCGTCTCACACATGGCTGACACGCAGACTGTCGCCGTGAACTTGATGACCGCCCACAAATCAAAAGGACTGGAATTCGAAGCCGTCTATATCTTCAACAGTGTTGATAATGTCTGGGGCGAAAAAGCCCGCGGCATGGGTCGCAACATCGGCTACCCAGAAAACTTGCCCCTGGCACCAACCGGCGATTCTGCCGACGAACGACTTCGTTTGTTTTACGTTGCCATGACCCGCGCCAAAGCAAAGCTACGCATTAGCTTTAGTGGCTCGGATGACCGCGATAAGCAGACACTGATCGCTAGCTTCCTGAGTGATATCGCGCTGGAACCGATTGCGATCGCCCCAACTAATGCCGAAGAGCGGGTCGTTTCGGCCGAACTGGCTTGGTATGAACCACTCACTACGCCAAATATAGATTTGATGGAGCTTCTAAAGCCGTCTCTGGAATCTTACAAGCTCAGCGCGACACATTTGAACAACTTCCTCGATGTCACCCACGGTGGCCCGCAGATGTTCCTGCTAGGTAACTTGCTGCACTTCCCATCGACCAAGTCACCGGCCGCGTCGTATGGTACGGCGATTCACGCCACACTACAGCAGGCGCACATTCACCTGGTTGCAACCGGCGAACAAAAACCACTCGAAGATGTTCTGCATGATTTCGAGACCAACCTTACCAGTGAACGGTTGAATCCGCTTGACTTTGCAACCTACCACCAGAAGGGGAGTGAGCAGCTACAAATTTACTTGTCTGCACGCTACGACTCATTCAACAAGACACAAAAAACCGAGTTAAACTTCAGCAACCAGGAAGTGTATCTGGATGATGCCCACCTCACTGGCATGATTGACCTTGCTGACATCGATAAAGGAAACCGTACGATGATCGTCACAGATTATAAAACAGGTAAAGCCGTCGCTAGCTGGAAGGCAATTGCCGAGTACGACAAGATTAAACTACACAAATACCGCCAGCAACTCTTGTTCTACAAACTACTCGTTGAACGATCACGCGATTACAGTAATTACACCGTCGTTGAGGGGTGTCTCGATTTCGTTGAGCCTAATCGTTCTAACGAGATCTCGTCACTTCGCCTGGAATTTGAGCCCGAAGAGCTGGAACGGTTCAAACTCCTTATTGGAAAAGTTTGGCACCACATCACCGCACTTGATCTGCCAGACACGTCGCACTACGAACCGACATACAAAGGCCTCCTTCAATTCGAGCAAGACCTCCTAGACGGCGTGCTGTAAACATCCTGAGGCTATTGACCAAATAGGGTAAAACGTGCTATAATAGTATTTAGTACATGTCCGGGGTGTAAAATGTCGTTATCAAGCTTGGTAGCTGCATTTTACACCCTGTTGATCGTACATTGACAGAGAGAGTAACAGAGTTCTGGCGACATGACAAAGACGTCTGCCGTTCCAGAGCCTGACCCCGCTTCCCAGCAGTGATTAGCCAACCCAGGGCAAAAACGTTGGAAGCGGGGTCACCCCATATTTTCATAGATTTGGGGCCTCCTCATTTGCAATACACCTTACCTTTTGATCTACAACGACGTTTTTCAAAAAAGTTTGGCAACATCGCATATGAGGTAGGCCCCAATACCACCCCATCCACTCAACACCGACCACCCTTAGGAGGTGATCAATTTGCCCGCAGCAGATACAACATCAACCGCGCTGACACGCAGTTGCGGCGGTTGCTGCCCGAACATGCCACACCGCGGCATAGCAGGTGCGCTGAACTGCAGCCGATGCAGCGTCAGACAATCCTCGTCTGGCATCGCAACCAATCACGTGCCCGGTTGCGCACTGCACCCGCCGCGCTAAGAAGGCAAGGAGTGGATGGGGAAATAAGTACTCTCTCTGTCCGCTCAATCTCCCCATAAATTATTATGAGCAGATTGAGCGTTTTTTATTTAACCCAACCCATGAGACAATAGATACTGCATGAAAAACTTCTGGCAAGAACTCCCGAAACCATTCTTCGTCCTGGCCCCGATGGAAGCCGTCACTGACGTCGTTTTTCGTCACGTGGTTGAAGCCGCTGGTGGCCCCGACGTTTACTTCACCGAATTCACTAACGCCGCTAGCTACTTTAGCGAAAAGGGTCGTCCCAGCACCCGTGGACGCCTCGCGTTCACCGAGGACGAACAGCCAATGGTTGCTCAAATCTGGGGCACCAACCCTGAACACTATGCATTCATGGCAAAGGGCCTGGCTAAACAGGGCTATGCCGGCATCGACATCAACATGGGCTGTCCTGCGAAAGACGTCGTTAAAACCGGTGGAGGCAGCGGCCTTATTCGCACGCCAGAGCTCGCTGCTGAACTGATTGCGGCAACCAAAACCGCAGGGCTTCCTGTGAGTGTCAAAACGCGCCTGGGCGACCTTAAGCCCGACGAATGGAAGGACTGGTTGACGCACATCTTTAAACAGGACATCACGAACCTGACGATCCACCTGCGTACCCGCAAAGAAATGAGCAAAGTAAACGCCCACTTCGAATTAATTCACGAAATCAAACAGTTGCGTGACGAGATCGCACCGCAAACGACACTTACGATTAACGGTGACATCCGCGATCGTGAACACGGATTGCAGTTAGTCGAAGAGTACGGCATTGATGGCATTATGATTGGCCGAGGCATTTTTAGCGATCCATTCGCGTTTGCCCAAGAAAAGCGAGAGCGCAGCCGCGACGAGTACATCGGACTCCTTAACATGCAGCTCGACCTTTTCGATAAGTACAGCGCCGAGCTCGAACCACGAAAGTATGACCCTTTAAAACGGTTCTTTAAGATTTACGTACGCGGCTTCGATGGCGCCGCAGAACTTCGCGACAAACTGATGCACACAAAAAATACAGACGAAGTCCGCGCCCTCCTCGCACAACCCCAGTAAGGGGCTGCGCAAGAGTCTCGATATTAAAGCGTGATGACGCGCAGATTTTTGCCCGTAAGGACGTGGGCGGTAGCGAGGTTGTAGTAGACCATCGCGGTGACCATTTCGCTTACTTCGGTTTCATCGGCGACGTCATTGTCATCCGCCAATATCATTCGTGCAGCGTTTTCAAATGCCCAGACATCGATATTGAAAGACTCGTAGTCTTCACCAAATTCATCCAACAATGCCTGGCGATCGAGTGTCGTACCTTCTTTAGTATTAATGACAGCAATAACTTCTTTATGTGCACCACCGAGGTGTTCAACTATCACTTCATCGTCCTGTGCCTCTAAAGCAGCGAGCATGTCAGCACCGCTACCAAACGACGTTCGAGCCTCCGCATTACCGATAATCTTTTCGTGGAGCTGATCCGTTACCTGTATACCAAGTGCGCCTGCCACATTGCGAATAGCATCGCCTTTTCGAACCATAAAGTCGTAGATAAGTGGCAACTTGTCGTTCGCACCGCAACCACTTCCCTCGGGGCTATGGTGCTCATCATCATGTCCACCTACTTGACCACCCAGCGCGATAATGCGGTCCATAACATTTGTGTACCCGCCGATAGTCGTCCCATCAGCACTTGTGTAACGTCGAACGGTAAGGTCGTCACCGACAAAGATAGTCTCGGTCCCACCCGCAGCGTTCGGAAGCATATGGAAGCCGCCCCAGCGACCATCAATGCAAATGACAGGAATTAGCCCTTCAGCCTCGTTATGAAATTCACCAGATTGAAGGCGCGCAGTTACCTCATTGAGGCGTTCTTGCTGATCCGGTCCCGCCTCGATTGCGCCCTCGGCTTCAGCAAGTGTCAAGTACGTGGGTTCCATTTCCGTAGTATCCTTTTCGTATTCCATAGTAATAATAAAAATCCGTTTCTTAGTCTAAAGACCACTGATTCGGAATTTTCTTACCTATTTTTTGACACGAAAAGTAACGCCACTAGCTGACGAGTCGAACGGGAAAAGAAAAAACCTTCGTGCCTTTATGGCACTTACAAGAAATTATTTTACGCTTGTGAAATCATGATTTCAATAATTTTAAACTTTAATTAAGAATAATTACAGTTTTCCTCTCAATCAAAAAACGCAGCAATGCTGCGCTTTGAAGCGGGAGAGCGCCGGCAAACAGTTTTCTAAAAGGGGATGTCCCCGTCAGGGCGAGCCAAACGCCACAGGCTGGCGAAGCCACCTGTAGAGTGGCCCCTTTAAGAAAACTGTTTGCCGATGCGATGCTGGTTAAAAGTGGGGATTATGGTCGTCGGTGACGACGTAAATCAGCAACGCGCAGACGCACAGTGTGCCGATCGATCAGCTGCTTGGCATGTTCCAAGTCAACCTGGTTCTTTGCTTCGCCACGAAGCTTCAGTGCACGCTCTAGAGCCGCTTGAGACTCAGCAACGGTAATGTCATCACCGTGATCGGCTTCGTCAACAAGGATACGAATATCGGTTGGGCTGATTTCGATCACTCCACCGGAAATAGCGAAATATTCCAGCTTTGTGTCCGGATCGCCCTTTTCGTAACGCACCGCTAATGCACCAGGGACGGCCAATGTTACCAAAGGTTCGTGTCCTGGGAAGACGCCAATTTCGCCCGCGGCAGTCGGCGCGATCAACTCATAAATGTCTTGATCGACGCTGACGCCTTGGAGGGTAATAAGCTGCAGGTGCATTGACTAAGCTTTCTTATCTTTCAATGAAAGGGGACCAGCTGCCATGTAGAACCATTCTTCTGGTTGTTCGTCGTACTTACCCGCAAGGATATCGCCGAAGTCACGGATCGTGTCTTCAATCTTGATGTACTGGCCTTTGTTTCCGGTAAATTTCTCGGCGACGAAGAAAGGCTGTGACAGGTAGCGTTGGACGCGACGTGCACGAGCAACAGTTTGCTTTTGTTCGTCAGACAATTCTTCCATACCAAGGATGGCGATGATGTCTTGAAGTTCTTTGTACTGCTGTAGCACACGCTGCACTTCACGAGCGACGCGGTAGTGCTCTTCACCAACAACTTCAGGGTCAAGACTGGTTGAGCTTGATGCCAAGACGTCGACAGCAGGGTAGATACCAATTTCTGTCAACGCACGGTTCATAACGATCGTTGCATCAAGGTGCGCAAAGGTTGCAGCAGGCGCTGGGTCAGTAAGGTCGTCCGCTGGGACGAAGACTGCTTGCACAGAGGTAATTGAACCCTTTTTCGTAGACGTAATACGTTCTTGGAGTGCACCCATTTCCTCTTGGAGGTTAGGTTGGTATCCCACAGCAGATGGCAGGCGACCAAGCAGCGCAGAGACTTCAGCACCGGCTTGTGTGAAACGGAAGATGTTGTCGATGAACAGCAGGACATCTTTCCCGTCATCACGGAAGGCTTCCGCCATCGCAAGTCCAGAAAGGGCAACGCGAAGACGAGCTCCAGGTGGTTCGTTCATTTGACCGAAGACAAGGCTGGTCTTTTCCAACACGCCGGCTTCTTCCATTTCGTAGTAGAGGTCATTACCTTCACGTGTTCGTTCACCAACACCGGCAAAGACAGAGTTGCCGCTGTGGAACTTGGCGATGTTGTTAATCAGCTCGGTAATAAGGACAGTTTTACCGACACCGGCACCGGCGAAGAGTCCGGCTTTACCACCTTTAATCAGTGGGGCAATAAGGTCGACAACCTTAATACCAGTTTCAAGGACTTCAGATTTATTTGCCTGTTCGTCGAGGGCAGGAGCTTGGCGGTGAATAGAGGCAAGGGTAGGGTTCACGAGTTCAGCTTTGCCGTCGATGACTTCACCGACAACGTTAAACATGCGGCCTTGCGTGCTGTCACCAACAGGAACGCTAATTGGCGCACCGGTTGCAATCACTTCGTCGCTACGGCGAAGGCCGTCGGTGCTCGAAAGTGCAATCGCACGAACGGTTGTTTCGCTCAAGTGCTGTGCAACCTCAAACGTCATCTTTCGGTCTTTGCTGTTGATGATCAGTGCATCGTTAATCGCCGGCAGTTCGCCTGCAAACTCGACGTCAACAACGACACCGACGATCTGTATAATTTTTCCTGTATTCTTTGCCATCTTGTTCTCCTTAATTGCCATATTATTCGTCTCGTTACTCATTGAGCGCCTCTACGCCACCTGATATTTCGGCCAGTTCCTGGGTGATAGCGCCTTGTCGTGCTTTATTCATTTCTAGTGTTAAATCATCGATCAAATCCGACGCGTTATCGGACGCGTTCTTCATCGCCATCATACGCATGCTGTGTTCACTGGCACGCGCATCAAGCAGGGCTTGAAAGATCTGTGCAGTGACTAATCGATAGGTGACCCCGTCTAGCACTTCTTCGGTGCTTGGCTCGTATGAAACCTCACGTGATGATGCAGGTAGATCAGATTGACCAGAACCTGCAGGCAAGACGCGTTGGACTTTTGCAACCTGCGTGATGCTACTGATGAAGTCTGTGTAGATAACATCAACAGCATCAACTTCACCAGCAGTGAAGAGTGTACGGGCGCTTTCTAGCACCGCACGGATGTCATTGCCATCAGGACGATCAGGGAGTTCTTCATAGGCACCGACAATTTCAGTATCTTTGATGCGCGCAGCAAATTGTGACGCCTTGCGACCAATCGTGATCGTCTTGTTTTTGATGCCCGCTGCATCGTCGGCCTTCAGCTCATTCAAGTACACTTTCACGACGTTGCTATTGTATGCCCCGGCGAGTCCTTTATCGGACGCGATCACAATCAATAGGCGATTCTTTACAGGGCGTTGTACGAACAATGGGTGATTCTTCACTGAGTTATGCGAAGACAATGCCGCAAGCAATGATCGTGCGGCCGCAGTATAGGGTTCGGAAACCTTCGTTGCTTCTTGCGCACGACGCATTTTGCTGGCCGCAACTAATTGCATCGCCTTGGTGATCTGGCGAGTGCTTTTGACGCTGCGAACGCGCGACTTTAATAGTTGCGTAGATGCCATGTATTAGCCTTCGAAGCCTTTCGCAACTGACAGTGCAACTTTTTTAATGAGTGCGTTCATGTCGTCTGATGGCTTTGCGCCTTTATCGAGTTCTTGCATGTCTGCCTTGTGGTCAGCCCACAGCTTTGTCTGCAGTGCAGATTGCGCAGACTTGATTTGTGGTGCAGGGACGGTATCAAAATAGCCGTTTGTCACAGCACCGATGCTGACAACTTGTTCCCAGACAGCAGCAGGTAGGTACTGGTGTTGCTTCAATAGTTCAGTCAGACGTTGACCGCGATCAATCTGCTTTTTAGTGGCCTCATCAAGATCACTTCCGAATTGCGAGAAGCTCGCAAGTTCACGGAATTGTGACAGACCGAGCTTCAAGTGACTACTGACAGATTTGATAGCTGATGTTTGCGCAGCACCACCAACACGTGAGACTGAAAGTCCCGCAGAGATCGCTGGTCGAATACCTTGGTAGAACAGATCTGTTTCGAGGAAGATCTGACCGTCGGTGATCGAGATCACGTTGGTTGGAATGTAGGCACTAATGTCACCAGCTTGGGTTTCAATAATTGGAAGTGCAGTCAATGAACCGCCACCCAGTGCATCTGATAGTTTCGCAGAACGTTCCAGTAGACGTGAGTGTAGGTAGAAAACATCACCTGGGTACGCTTCGCGTCCTGGTGGACGACGGAGGAGAAGTGACATCTGGCGGTAGGCAACCGCGTGCTTCGTAAGGTCATCGTAGATCATCAGCGCGTGTTGGCTGTTGTCGCGGAAGTATTCACCCATGGCAGTACCTGCATATGGTGCGAGGTATAACAGTGATGCCGGGTCAGATGGAGAAGTTGCAACAATAATCGTTTGATCCATCACGCCTTCAGCTTTTAGACGTTCGACGAGGCGAGCAATCTTCGAGAACTTCTGTCCGATTGCCACGTAGACGTTTACGACGCCAGTGTTTTGCTTCGCCTGGTTGATCATTGTGTCGATCGCAAGCGCGGTCTTACCAGTTTGGCGGTCACCAATAATCAGCTCGCGTTGGCCACGGCCGATAGGGAACATGGCATCGATTGACATAACACCAGTCATGAGAGGTTCGTGGACTGATTTACGACCCATGACGCCGATCGCTTCGCGTTCAACCAAACCGAATTGTTTCGTCTTGATGGCTGGGCCGCCATCGATTGCTTTTCCGAGTGGGTTCACGACGCGACCAAGCAGCTCGGGTCCAACTGGAACTTCAAGCACAGTTCCCTTAAGGCGAACGGTCTGTCCAGCTTTTACTTCTGATGCATCACCAAGAAGGACGGCACCAATTTCATCCTCGAGAAGGTTGAGGGCAAAGGCTTCGATCACACCAGATGGTGTTTCGATGTTCAAGACTTCGTTGTAGCCCGCATTGCGGAGGCCGTGGATCCAGGCGACACCGTCACCAATACGAACAACGACACCTACTTCATCGAGGTTTTTGTTTGATTCAAGCTGCTCGATAGCTGAGCGTAAATCTGCTGATAGGTCGGTAATGTTTAATTCACTCATAATATATTCCTTAATGCTTTCTTTAGGCTTTCTTGAATCTCGTCTTTAATGCGGTCAGTTGGTGGGCAATGGTCTGGTTAATTTCGTATCCCGGCAGGCTGACTTTGACGCCGCCAAGGACGCTCGGGTCGACCAGTGCAGACAGAGAAATGTGGTCGGCCTTGGTCTTGCTCTTTACGAATGTTTCGATTGCTTTCTGGGTCTCGGCCGTCAGGTCGAAAGCAGTTGTCACAATCGCGTTGATGTGACCCTTTTCGGATAAGTGATACTCGATATCACGAACGATCAGTGTCAGCTCGGCGGTGCGACGAGTGTCGACCAAGAAAGCAGCCAGTTGTTGCAATACTTTTGCTTTTGAAGTCTTACCCTCAATCAGCTCGGTTGCAACATATTCCGCAATGCGGCGACGAGAAATTCGTCCTGGCATTATTTAGCAGCCTTCACTGCGCTCGCAATGAGTTCGCTATCAGCTTTCTTGTCGAGCTTCTGTGCGACAACTTTCTCGGTTGCAAGTGCAACCAGTTCAAGCGTGTCGTTGTACAACGTCTTGCGGGCGTTCTCGATGTCTTTGCCTAGCTGGTCGTGTGCGTTTGCGACGATGCGTTCGGCAGTTGACTGAGCCTTCTTTTCACTGGCGCTGAGCATTTCAGACGATTCAAGTTTTGCAGTACTGACGATTTCAGCAGCTTGCTTGCGCGCTTCATCTAAGAGGGCAGCAACTTGGTCTTTGTTTGCTTCCGCAGCTTCTTGAGCCTTGGCAGCAGCTTTGGTTGCAGCCTCAATGTTTGCTTGGCGCTCGTCAACGGACTTCATCAACCATGGGTAGACGAAGCGACCTAGTACATATACCAGGATCAGGAAAGCGATGATCTGAAGAATGAGCAGGCGCCAGTCAATACCGAGGGCAGTGAATAGGTCGGCCTGAACTTCTTCAGTGGCTTCGTGGGCAAATTGGTTGAGAAAATTCATCTAGTTTCCGTATACCTTAAATGAATTTCGCAATGATGGCGACGATGATACCGATGATCGCGAGTGAGTCGGCGAAGACGATCGCGGTGATCATCAGTGTTCGGATGTCGCTTAGTTTTTCTGGGTTACGACCGAAAGCGTTCAATGCGCCGGCACCGATAAATCCGATACCAAGTGCTGCTCCAAGTGCTGGCAAACCGTAAGTGAGTCCAAATGCTAATGCGTCCATAATTATTTCTCCTTATTTTCTTTGATTATATCATTCATACTTTGTTATCCCTGCCTGACGGCTTTCCGAGATTTAACGGGAACGGGAGCATGATCAGCTGAGGGGCCGTGAGACGCCACGGCAAGCGATGTAAAGATAAGCGTCAGGACAAAGAACACGTATGCTTGGATGAATCCAATGAACAGTTCAAAGGCCATAAAGGCAGGCAGGACGGCAGCGGACGCGTAGCTCGTGAGGACCGCGATAACGATCAGCAGGACTTCACCCGCAAAGGCGTTTCCGAACAAACGAAGGGCAAGTGCGGTACCGCGAGATACTTCACCGATGAGTTCCAAAATACCTTCAAACGCACCGACGAAATCCTTGAACGGGTTACGGAAATAGCGACCGGCGTTGCCAAGTTGGCCTAGGTGACGAATGGCGTAAATCTGCACTGTAACAACCGTAATGATCGCCAGTCCAAGGGTGAAGTTCAGGTCAGCGGTCAGGCTGCGCAGAATCGGCACGCCGTTGTACTTGATTGAATCAAGACCAGGAATGACACTCAACCAGTAGTTGAACAGGACGAAAAAGAAGATAGTGATCGCAAGTGGTGCAATGCGACGGCCCATTTTCTTATCAGGAATAATGTCATCGACAGATTTTAAGAGGCCTTCGAAAACCCATTGGACAAGCCCGACAAAACGGTTATATTTGCCTCGTTTGACGCGACCAGCGACGTAGAAGAGGATCGCCAGGGTGATAATAAGACCCAATACCCCTGTAACCATCGCATTCGTAACAGGAATTCCAAAGACAGTAAACAGTTCCTCTGACGAGATTGAAATATGAAAGTCGAGCGCGGCGAACTGGTTCACTTCAGTGGTTTCCTTACGTTAATTAGTTGTTGCACAATCAATGCAGTGCTCAGTACAGTCCCCAAGATTAAGCCGGCAATCACACCCCAGGGTGCGATGTTGAATAGCTTATCGATTCCGATTCCCGCGAATGTTCCACCGAGTGTTGGAACAAAAGCCCTCCAGGTTGTATCGAGTGCGGTCACAAAGACCAGCATAGGTCCAGAAAGCGACGCAGACGTCTGGCTTGGTTTTTCATCAGAAAGTCGAGGCGACTGTGGCATACCCATCCATAGTACCAAGGAGTTGGCCTGTTGTACAGGGCGGTGCATGCCAAGAGGCGTCGTTATGGCATCGAGACAACAGTGAAGGTACCACTGCTGGTAAAGGTATGAATTCTATAGCCGCTAATTTCAGTTGTCGAGCCACCCGTTGCGGTCATCAAGTTCATTGGATAGGCAATAATAACGACACCTGATCCGCCTGCGCCACCGACACCGGTTCCGGAAGCGTTCGTACCCGCGCCGCCGCCGCTGCCCGTACTTGCAGTACCTGCGCCACCGGTTGTACCACCGTTCCCGCCGATGCTGGAGCCGCCCGCAACTGTTGCCGCAGAGCCGCGGAATGTTCCGCCGCCACCGCCACCGTAAGTGATTGTTCCGCCACCAACATAAGGAATTGCCGTTCCAATACCACCGACACCACCGGCCGTCGTTGTTCCATTTGCGCCCGCGCCGCCAGCACCACCGCCGCCGCCACCAGAACCACTGGTTGAAGTTACGGTGACACCCAGGCCACCCATATAACCTAGCGGCAAGATACCACTGGTTCGATGCGCAGGAACAGGGTGCGCGCCACCGCCACCATTACCACCGGCCAGTCCAAATATCGTTCCAGACGTTGTTTGCGAGCTACCGTACCCACCGCCGACAGCTCGTACACTATCGAACATAGAGAAGCCGCCGCTATTCGTTGCGCCGACGCCACCCGCGCCACCCGCACCCACGACAACGTTGTACTTACCAACAGTTAAAGGATAGGTTGCATTATAGATAACTGCGCCAGCACCACCGCCACCACCTTGATAGCCGCCACCACCATTACCGCCACCACCAACAATCAGCATACGGCCATTCACCGCAGGGGTAGTGGTAGGATTTGGCACAAAAGTTCGATCGTATGAATATATTTCTGTATCTGTTGTAGTCCAGAAGTTGGTAGTGTCCCAGCCGGCGTCGCTACGCGCAATAACCGAACTATCGGCCTTGTTTACGGCTGTAAAGATAAAGCCGGCAATGCTACTGGTAGAGTTGTACAGACGTATGCCGAATGTGTGCGCACCTGGTTGAATCGTGATGTCTTTCTGAGCAATACCATCACTGAGTGGAGTGCTGTAGACAAGGTCACCATCGAGATATATTTCGCAGCGGTTATCACAGAGTGTCCCGAGCCGCACCGTTGAAACGGCAGTTGTTGTGAAAGGTTGTGTTTGACGGAACCAAGCGTACGAAGCAGCAGGGCGTGTTAAGCTCGTGCCGCTGACAACGTACTTGGTTGATATCCAGCTTGCAAGGGTGTCGCCAGTATCGGTGCCCCAGGTGGTAGAGTCGCTCGGGAACGACAACGACGTATTATTCCAGTTACCATACACTAGCGCAGGCTCCCATGTGTTCGACGTTTCGTCGTAATTTGTCTCCGAGAAGTGTCGTTGATCACCTGCAGATACACGCCACGTCGTATCAGATATCACCGTCGGGACACCACTTCCTTGCAGGGTGAGTGCTGCCGTAAAGTCCGAAATGCGGTTTAGAGCCGTCGCATTGGTCAAGTGCACCACTAATGTGTGACAGCCCGGGGTCAATGTCGTCGTTGTTGTCGAAAGCCCGTTCGTGGCATTTGAAATATACTTATTATCTATATAGCTATCGACGATATCTTGGCTGTTTGAACTCAACACATTCAAATCGTACGGACCGGCGCGTGACACATTAAAGTCTTTCCTAAAATAAAGTTGTCCGGCATTAATTGGGCCGTTCGCCACCGAGATAGTCTGCGCAGAAGGTGCGACCGCAAATGCATCTTGCGTCGTCATTTTCACCGCCGCGGACCAGCCGCGAGCCGATGTCGCATTTCCAGAACAGAGGTCTGGAACAACCGCTGCTTGGCTACTTGGTTGTTTGTATGTTCGCCAGACAGTATTGGTTGATGTACGGAGAATATTGACGTAGCCCGTGTTCGGAATCGTCACTGCGCGACCACTACTGTCCAGCGCCGGTAAACCAACACTAAACGAACTGCGGATGTTTCCATTGACCGCAACCGAACAACGCGGATCGGTAGGGCAGGTGCTCTCACCAGTTGACGACACATTAAAGCTGCCCGCACCGGTAAATCTATAAATTTTATTTCCACCTGATTCATATGGCGCATCTACCAGGCCAGAAGCTGATGCGATCATGCCGTTATCGGTAGGGAAGGATATGATCACAACTCCAGACCCGCCCGCACCACCAACACCGCTAGAGTCTGCGAAACCGCCACCGCCACCGCCGCCCGTATTTGCTTTTCCAGCTGATCCAGCACCTGTTGCGCCGCTTCCGTTTCCGGTGCCGGCCGATCCAGCCGAGCCTCCCTTTGAGCCACCTCCGCCACCTCCGTAGTAGACCACTGCTCCAGAGATAGTAGACCTGTAGCCCGGGCCGCCGTCACCACCAGTTGTGCCACCACCGACACCTAAACCGCCTGCGCCACCACCGCCACCGAGACTCAAGGACGAGCCGGCATAGCCTTGACCGCTCGTACCGGAGCCAGGTCCAGCTACGATACCGCCGTTACCCGCGCCACCACCAGATCCACCGGCACCACCTGGTCCACTCAGATACGAGCAGGTTGTTGCGCCACCACTGGTAGTACAAGATGTGTAATAATATCCGCCGCCGCCACCACCAATAGCAGTGAGTTCGGGAATGCCGTTAAACGAAGAATTCACACCATTCTTACTAACGGTGCCGTTTGATGCTGTCGCACCACCGTTTCCAACCGCAATAGTGTATGTATCATTCGTCACAGGGACTGCCTCGTTGTAGATGACACCGCCGCCACCACCTCCGCCACCGCCAGTTGAACCGCCGGAACCGCCACCAGCAACAACTAACACCTTCACTGTTGGCGTAAGGATCGGATTCCCAGAACAGTCAGTTGCAGGCGTCAGTGGCTTTGCATTCGACCACTGTGGAACATTTTCGCTATTCGCAAGGCAAGCCTTCGCCATTGCGACACCAGCTTCACCGGCGACTTGGGCCAGCTGGGCATAATATTGATTCTTTAGTGTTGTACGGACGGCTGCGGTTGCGGTAACCGAGACAGCCAAGACGGATAGGAGGACAACAGAAGCGATCAGTACAGTAGGTAACGCGAACGCCCTCGATGTACCTCGTAATCTATTTGCCCCAAATATGCTCATATTTATTTGCATAACCCTATAAAAACTCTTGTGATTATTGTAGCATAAGCATAGTAGTCAGGGTCTATTTACTTGACCGCATAATTACTGTACAATGTATAGTGAAACGAAGGGTAGAATTATGACAGATACAACAAGTCCACAGATCACTATTTACCGCACCAGCTGGTGTGCCTTTTGCCACACTGAAATGCAGTGGCTCGACAAACTCGGTATTGCCTATACGGCGAAAGACATCGAAGCTGATCCAGCTGCCAATGAGGAGTTGATGGCAAAAATTGGTGGCGACTTCCGTGGCGTGCCAGTCACCGATATTGGTGGTGACCTCGTCCTTGGATTTGATCGTCCAAAGATCCAAGATGCAATTAAAGCGCACGGCATCCAACCCGTCGCAGCCTAAACGACCTGCACAAAAAACACCTCAGCAATGGGGTGTTTTTCTTATGCTTGCATATCGACAAAAGAAGGATTTAAATAGTTTTTATGAGCACTCCAGAGGCCTCGATGCCCGACGACCCCTTTCTTGAACAGAACTTCGATAAAAGCCCTGTCATGGAACAGATGTTAGCGCGTGGTATTTCCACGGTTATTATCGAAGCCTTCCGCGAATTAGACTATGCCGTCGAAGCGGACATGCTTGCGGCCATTTGTGCGCGCGAACAATCTTTGGGTACGCCCCGGTCGCAAATAGATAGCTATGCGATTGCATTCGCAGAAGAATACAACCTCGAGATTTATAACGACGCGCTCGTCGTGCTCGCTCACTCATATTTAGGGCCCGAGAGTACGCTATAATATCAGGAATGACAAAACAAACTATTATTCTGATTCACGGGTTTCGTGGCACCCATCATGGATTATCGCTGATTGCCGACCAGCTAAAAGATTTCAACACGATCATTCCTGACCTTCCTGGCTTTGGTGAAGGGGATAAGCTGGCGACGCACGACCTTCAGTCATATGTTGCGTGGCTGAAAGACTTTATTAAAATGCAAAACCTTACACAGCCCCCGATTCTGCTCGGTCACTCATTTGGCAGTATCGTCAGCGCCGCATACGCCAAGCAGTATCCCGCAACGATCGAAAAGCTCATTCTTGTTAATCCGATCGGCGCACCCGCACTAGAAGGCCCAAAGGCGATCATGAGCAAGCTGGCCGTCTTTTATTACTGGGTAGGGACGAAACTCCCTGCGGGTCTTGCACAAAAGTGGCTCGCCTCGAACCTGATCGTCATGGTCATGAGCCTTACGATGGTCAAAACAAAGGACAAGAAACTCCGCGCTTTTATTCACGATCAACACCGTCAGTTCTTTAGTCGTTTTCATACCTCCAAATCAGTTGCGGAGGGATTTTCGACATCCGTTAACAACAGCGTTCGCGACTTCGCGGCGGACATTACTGTGCCGACACTGTTAATCGCCGGCGCAAAAGACGATATTACGCCTGTAGAAAAACAAATAGAGCTCGTAAAGCTCTTTCCAAATGCTGAATTACAAGTGATCGCGAACGTCGGACATCTAACACACTACGAAACGCCCGATCAAATCGCAGCCTACGTTTACGGGTTTATTACACCTTCGTAGATCGCTTCGAAACGATCAAGTGTCGTTTCAAGGTCGTGTGTCTTGGCGATTGCCATACTCTGCTTGCTCATACGTTCGCGGAGTGCAGGATCGGTAATAAGTTTTTCGATGCCCTCGGCCATCTGCTCGACGTTATCTTTTTCGCCAAGGAATCCGTTCACGGTGTCGTGGCAAAGCTCACCCAGCGCACCCGCATCAACAGCAACAACTGGCTGACCGCTCGCCATTGCTTCAAGTGTTGCGATACTTTGAAGCTCCATTGGTGATGGCATCGCGAAGACGGTGCCGACTTGGTGAAGCAGCTGTTTGTCTTCTTCTGTCACGCGACCGGTAAATGTCATGTGTTCAAAGACGCCCAGTTCGTAGCCCAACTCTTTCAAGCTGACCGCATCTTGACCGGCACCGATGATCATCAGGTGCGCAGGGTGTGATTCCAAGACCTTCGCAAACGCTTTTACTAGAACCGGGAGGTGCTTTTCGGCATCGAGTCGTCCAACGTAAGTAATAATCGGCACGTCCATTGGAAGATCAAATTTCTTGTACAGTTCGCTATCGGGTTGGCCGGGTTGGAAACGGACCAAGTCGATACCGTTAGAGACGGCTTCCATTGGTACGGTCATCTTGTCGGTCGCCTTGAACATCTTGATCGCAGATTGCGTCGGCAGCGTCAGGTAATCAGACTTTGAATGGAACCGAGCGCCATACTGACGAAGCATGTAGTTAATCGGGCGTGCGAATGGCGCCAACAGGACGACGTTGTCCATTAAGTTTTCTGGCATCGCGTGGTTAGTACTGACAATTGGGATACCGTACTTGTTGCCGTATTTCATCGTTGCTTGTCCGATCCACATCAACATCTGAATGTGAATAACATCAGGATCGAATTCGGCAATTGCTTTCTTTACTTCTTTGCCGGGTGTTGGTGAGACACGGAAGTTCTGGTAGGGGACAAATGGCACAGACGCAGTGCGGACCACAACGTGATTCACATCAACTTCTTTGAAGCGTTTGCTGGTCTGAGAAGGCGCGATAACCATGACTTCGTGGCCACGATTAGCAAGTCCGATCGCAAGGTTACGACCAAATGTTGCTACACCGTTAATAGTCGGGTAGTGCAAATCCGACGCGATGAGGATTTTCATATTTACCCAGTATACCATGACTGTGAAGCGAACCTCTGTCGTCCACCATAAAATCGCCGGCTAATCTGTTACAATAGGGGCACAATGGCAAATAAAAAGAAGAAATCACCCACCACTGGTGCGATCGTCAATCGTCGCGCTTCTTTCGATTATGCCCTCGACGATGAACTCATTGCCGGTATCGTCCTGACCGGCCGCGAAGCCCGTGCCGCACGTGATGGCCGCGTTCAACTAAAAGGTTCATACGTCACCATCCGCAACAACGAGTTATGGCTTAATAATTCCAGTTTCAGCCTTGTTCTGAACTCGAAAATCGACGGCGGCACCACTGTCGATACCTCTGTGCGAAAACTCCTTGCGAGCCGCAAACAGATCGACGAACTAGCCGAACGCAAACAGGCAGGTATGACTATTGTCCCGCTACGTCTGCTGATCAAAGGCAACCACATTAAACTGGTCATCGCCCTCGGTAAAGGTAAGAAAAACTACGACAAACGCAATAGCATCAAACTTCGCGACCAAGAACGCGAAAACAAGCGCCTGACAAAACACCTTTAACAATCTGGTAAAATAAGAGCATATGAAACTCTATTCCTGGAACGTTAACGGTATTCGCGCAGTCCTCACAAAAGGTACTTTCCAAACATTTATAAAAGATCACGATCCCGACGTACTCTGTCTACAAGAAACAAAAGCCAAACCCGATCAAGTTGACCTCGATCTACCTGGTTACAATTTGTACTGGAATAGCGCAGACAAAGCTGGCTACAGTGGTACGGCAATTTTCAGTAAAGTGAAGCCGCTGCAAGTCATCAACGGCTTCGCAGCGCATATTGCTGAGAAATACAACCTAACAGGCGACAGCTACGGTGACCCAAATAAAGAGGGCCGCGTCATATCTGCTGAGTTCGAACAGTTATGGGTCGTCACCGTGTATACCCCAAACTCAAAAGGAGACTTGTCACGACTAGAGCTGCGCCACAAGCAGTGGGATCCAGCATTCCTAGAGCACATCAAGACCCTGGAAGAAACCAAACCAGTCCTTTTCAGCGGTGATCTGAACGTCGCCCACAGCGAGATCGACCTTTCGAACCCAAAGCCAAATGTCGGCAAACACGGCTTCACCAACGAAGAGCGTGAAGGCTTCGATAACTTCGAGAAAGCCGGTCTAATCGACACGCTCCGCACCATGTATCCCGACACGCCAGATCTCTATACCTGGTGGACCCACTGGGCGAATGCCCGTGCACGAAACGTCGGTTGGCGCATCGACTACTGGGTTGCCAGTGAATCGCTGAAGGATATGATCAAGACAGCAGCAATTCACCCCGACGTTATGGGGTCTGACCACTGTCCCGTCAGCATCGAACTGAACATTTAGCGCAGTACACGATATAATAGAACAACAGTAACAATGTGGTGGGCAATAATAAGGAGCAACGATGCCCGCAACAGGCGAGTCACCGGAGTACGTACAAAACATCTTAGAATCACTTCGCAAAAAAGAAGGCACGTATGAAGGCGGCGACGACATCAAGGACGCACTCAGTTCAAAAAACCTTACGATTGTCGCAGGTCCTATTGGCCTCGAAAAAGTTGCCATCAGCAACGAAGCTGCGCGCATCTCACTCGCAGAAGACCTGGAGGTCGTCCGCATTCTCTCATCCGTCACCCGCGCTCGACGCGCTGATGATCCAATCGACGCCCGCACTGCAAACGATGGCGTGACATTTCATGAAATAAACGACGCGGTTATCAACGACAACTTGGTGAATTTTCATATCGTTGGGCAGGACATCGAGGCAACCTATCGATCTGGATTCCCTGGCACATACAATGTTGGTCCCGCACCGACGAAAAGTATTCTGCAATTGCTGAACGCCGGCTTTCGCGACTACAACGTCGCCTTCATGGTTACCGATGGTGAGACACACGAACGCCGACTACGCACGGATTACGCGCATCGTCCCGACTTCATTCCGCAGTTAATCATTGGACACGAGACACTCGACTTTGCCGAAATGAATATTGAAGCCAGCTGGCTATACGCCGTCGAATCGCATCCCGAAGACGACGGCCTAGCGAAGGCGGCGCGCAAAGTCATTAACATCGCGCGTCACCAAACCAGCGAAATATTAACAAACGACCGCGCCCTGCGGTACATCGATGAAATGCGTCAGGCTTTGCAACGGGTCGCTCGCGACGTACACTAGAGGTAATGGACTTTTCTTATTGGAAAAAACAAACCCCTGGCACGCCACTATATCCCGATATCGAATGGAGCAAGCCAGAACAAAAAGCCATGGCCGGAAAGCTGGGGATTATTGGTGGTAATAAATTAGGCTTTGCAGGTGTTGCTGAAGCCTACTCGGTGGCACTTGGTGTTGGTGCGGGCAGCATCCGTGTTCTGCTGCCGGACGTCTTAAAAAAGACAATACCCAAAACAATCACCGATGCGATTTTCGGTCCTACTAATCCATCGGGCAGCTTAAATAAAGATGCGCTCGCCGAAATGAACGCAATGAGCGAATGGGCAAACTCGGTCCTACTGATTGGCGACGCCGGCCGTAGCAGCGAGACAGCAATCTTGTACGAGCAATTCATCCAAAAGTACACAGGACAGCTGGTACTGACACGCGACGCGATCGACCTAGTAAAAAATAGCGCCGACCTGCTCGTTGATCGCCCAAATACGGTGTTAGTGGCGTCCTTCGCGCAGTTACAAAAACTATTCCAAGCCGTCTATTATCCAAAAGTCTTAACATTCAGCATGCAACTGACTAATCTCGTCGAAGCAGTGCACAAATTTACGATTACCTATCCCGTCACGATCGTCGTCCTCCATCAGAACCACCTGGTGATAGCACACGATGGGGAAGTGGTAACCCAGGCATGGGACAACCCGATGATGATTTGGCGTGGAACGGTTGCCGCCAAAGCATCCGCCTACTGGCTATGGTCGCCTTCGAAACCGCTCGAAGCAATAGCATCCAGCATCGTTTCGTAGTACCAACAGTGGTCGCGTATTGATCTTACACACTAAATATGCTATAATATTATTATGAGCTTCGAAAACCGATTTTCCCTCGTTGGAAATCGCTTAAAAGATGAAAATAACTTGAGTATGATACCCAAGGTTTCTTATATTACCGAAGAAGAACTCGACGAAGAATTGTGGTTTAACCCCGAAGCAGCAGGTAGGCAAGTGCGTAACCTCTTAAAACAACACGAGGGCGAAATGACACCCACACTCAGCCGCCTTGCGCTAAAAGCACTCGCAATTCCACTTTTTGTCCGTGAGTTCGAAGGCCAAGATGTTGCCCCAGAAACAGATGCAGCCGTCGCAGGCATTTCTGCAAACATGGGGACCCTCCTCGATGCATACCTCGATCGAATCAATAACAGCAACTTCGATCAAACTACTGCAGCCAATGCACTCGTTGATGCTGCTTTTTTTGCGCTGAACGTGCGAGACCTTGGATCAACAGAAAAGGATGATGTCATCATGTTGCCAATCGCGCCATCCAATTTCTACAGTAGCAGCAACGTGAACTTCACGACACTTCGCCGCAAGAGCCTCGGCCGTGCCCAACTCGTTATGTCACCAAAGCCAGACATTGAACACAAGAAAGAACCGCATTTAAACGCGTATCGTATTTTCGCAAACCCCCGCGAACTCGTCGGGGACGATGCAACGATCGAGGATTTAGCAGAAGCGCTTATTAGCGATTCGATTCATTCTGTCACGACCGACGAAGAAGCGTTAATTGCGCGTACCTCTGAACGTTTTTACAGCAAGATCAAGAACGGCTTTGACTTCCCAGTTGCTACAGCCGCAGACAAGCTGGAACTCGGTCGCCGCAAATAACCTCGGCAATCGCCTAGTTGAGAGACGTCACGATAAATAGAACGATCAGGACGGCCACAGCGACAACAATCAGACTCAGATACAACTGCGTTGCAGCTTTTTGCCCGTAGGTCCGATCAGGATATTCGGCCGTCATAAATGCTTCAAGCGAACCAAGTTCGCTTTTTAATTGCGCTCGAGTTGCGAGAGGCGCGCCCACTGCGGCGTCGGCAATCTGGATTGCATCCCGAAGTGCAGTGTTGTTAGCCCGCTCATCACGGAGCGAAATATCGTAGCGAATGTTGTCGACGCGCAGCATGACCGTATCTTGAAAGAAAGTTGCGCGCTGGATCTCGTCGGCCGTGACAGCGAAAATGGTTTGTACAAACGCGTTCACCGCGTCGACTTCGCCCAATGTCACCGTTTTTGCGTTCACGTCCCATGCCAGCGTTACCCGGCGCGCGCCCAGCGAAGTAATACCCGTCAGCTTAGAAAGTGTACCTGCGCGCAGCCAACCATTCACGAGACCTGAGGTAGGGGGATTCATACCCTTATTTTAACACTGATCAGGTGGCATAAAAAATCCCCCACACTACGAAAGCGCAGGGGATTTGATGTGTAAGAATTCCGTATTGGTACCGCGAACCGGATTTGAACCGGTACGTCCATAAAGGACACCAGATTTTGAGTCTAGCATGTCTACCATTCCATCACCGCGGCACAGAGACTCTACTACTGAAAACTACTAATGTATTGTACAATAGAACCCAGTAGGAATAAAGATATGAACCCTGATACTCGTAGCCCAGAACCACAAAAAAACGATCGAGACGTGCAACCTCAATCGGGGCAACCTTCTCGCACACCAACCCCAGCCGAAGCCCGCGCACAGCAATCTGCTGTCACGAATGTGCTTCGCTCGCAAATTGATTCGCTGTTTGACAGCACCCCAGCAGTAGCGGAAGAGACGCCTGTGACCCCCGTCGCAGCACCCGTTGTAGCGGCCCAAGATACGAACCCGTATCACCGAACCCACAGCACGCACCCCGCGCCAGAAGCCGAACAGTGGAAAGCCTACCACACCGCATGGCAGAATTATTACCAGCAGTACTACGAAAATTATTACACCGCACAATCGGCAAAAACCGCGCCTGCGGCAGTCGCCGAAAAAGTGCATGGTGCCAACGATAAAGCCGAAAAAGATGGTTATTTCAGCGAACAACCAGTTGTAGCCATTGAAACCCCCGAAGAATTATCGAACGATCAAGCCCTCTTCGAACTGCGCCAAAAACTACTTGGCCGCGTCAAAACGTCAGCGAAAAAGATCCGCCACAGCCGACACTTCGTACCTATTAGCGCCGCGGTATTCGTTGTCTTGGCGTTCGTATTTGTCCAGTACAACCGTGTCTTTATTGCCAATGTCAAAGCCTACGTTTCACCAGGCAGCATTGATCCCCAAAACATCGTCGTCGATCCCACGACAGATGTTGTTGTCTCACAAGAATCTCGCCTGATTATTCCGAAGATTAACGTCGACGTACCAGTGACCTACGACGTCGGAACCGACAATGCTTCACAGATGAAAGCTATGGAAGGCGGACTGGCACACTTCCCAATAGCGGGCGCCAGCAGCCACCCCGGCGAAGTAGGAAACACGGTCCTCGCAGGACACAGCAGTAACGACCTGTTTGATGGCGGCGATTATAAATTTATCTTTGCGCAACTGGAAAAGTTAACAGTGGGCGATAGCATCTACGCCAACTATCAAGGTAAGCGCTACACCTATGTTGTCACACGCACCGAGACCGTCAAACCAACTGAGGTAAACAAACTCGTCTACCAAACTGACAAGCCCGTCCTGACACTGATTACCTGTACACCACTAGGAACCGCGCTGAACCGCTTCCTCGTCACAGCCGAGCAAGTCAGCCCAGATCCCACCGCGGCAGCTGCAGCGCCCGCAGGCAGCGGTACCAGCTCATCATCGAGCGCCATCCCGGGCGACAACGGTACGCTACTCGAAAAATTGTTCGGTAACTAATTTCCTAATACACAACCATCTCGCCTTAGCAGGGGAGATACCTCTGGGTTAGGCCCGAGAGAACGCTCGGGCTCGTTTGTACTTGGAGGAAGCATGACCTAATACGAATCTACATTCGCGAGTGATACCGCTGGGCGATTGCAAGCTGGTGCAGAAGCGCCAGATACGCAGTGCCGCCTGCGAGCAACATCATGAGAAGGGATCGAAACATCACGATCAGCGAATCGGCGAATAGAAATTCCGGTGAAGATTCGATCGGTTCTTTCCCTACGGTATTGACCACAAGGAATGCGAGTGTCACCGTGAAAATAGTGATCAGCATCCGATAGGTCGAGATGCGAGCACTGAGGGACTTCAGACGCTCATCTTCGGTCTGATCGAGGTGCTTTACTGTGTAAGACATCGTTTTCTCCAAGTTGTTGGTCCAGCTTAGAACCGTTAGGCTCAATAAGACTGGATGACGCTCAGATAGTGGATACTACTTGAGATACACACATTATAGCATAATCAAGATAAAAAGTCAATATATCCCTCGTCACGACTAATTCAAGATCATCTGCACACGTTGCAGCTGATACTTGCTGTTGTCGGCGTTTTTAGCCATGCCGTACAGGTATTTCCCATTCTGGCTGAGGGTTGCATCGAAGCCAGGTTCCATGTTCATGATGACATGAGTGTTGGTGCCGTCGAATTCACGGATTGCCAGGTGACCGTCGTAGGTTGCCCATAGGTAGGCATTGTCGAGCCAATTCAATGTGTGTGAGGTCGTTTCACTGGTTGGGATCGTCCCTGCGGTGTAGCGCATGTATTCGATCTCGTAGCCGACGAATGCTAAGCCTGATTGCGCAACGAGGAAGTCGCCCTCTTTGCTAAATGAAAGAGTGTCGACGTTCGCAGCAGCGGTGAACTGCGCGTACTGCTTCAGGCTACTGTTTTCGACATCGCTATCTGCAGGGTAGCGGCCTTTGAGGATTGTCACCTTCAGCCCATCAGAGATCGCGACGTAGTCGTCGTTATAATACTGCGTCATTGCGATGTGCAGCGGCGCGTCAGCATCAGTGCTGCGGGCGACGACGTGCGCGTTGGTGTCGCCCTCGCGGTACAGGCCAGCCAACTGTATAGTTGGCGTCTTTGCATCGCTGGCGATGTAGCTAATGAGGTCTGTATCAAACAGGTTGAATGTTTTGACGTTGCTAACCAGTGCACGTGAGATTGTAGCACTGGCTAGGTCAAGACGGCGCAAGGTGCCATCAGTCGACAAACCGTAGAGGATATTTCCGCTCGTGCCCGAGAACTCAACTTCTGTTAGTGAGATGATGAGGAGTTGCGAGACGTTCACGCTCGACGCGACGTCCTGTGTATCCAACACGATGTGTTCGATCTTATCTGCATAGGTATGCTTGATCAGTACGTAGCGCCCGTTTTCGTCCCAGCTTTCAATGGCGAAGCTATGTGCAACATCAGCGGTTTCGGCTTCACTATACATATCAGCAGTCAGGCTAAGTGTACTGGATTTGATTTGTTGCGAACGAAGGTCAACGAGCTGGAAAGTAGGTGCATCGATCTTTTCTTGGACCAAGAGCCACTTATTATCTGGTGAAGATTTCTCGGCAACAACAGTCGCGTAGCTGGCGACCGCTTCGGTTTTTAAGTCTTTCGGTACCAGGCGGATGTAGTCGAGCCACTGCAATGTCCCGGCTTTGACAGATAAGCGTTTGCTCCACGTCTCGTACTTGTCACGCGTTACAGTGAACGAGTGTGCACCGGCAACAATCGATTGCTTGGATGGAGTGTTGGCGCGAATCGACTTACCGTCAATTAATACGTCGGCGCCATTCGGGCGTGAATCGAACTGAACCAGCGCGCCTTGCTCGAGGCGGCCTTTGTCGCCATCGATGCGATATCCCAAAATGAACAGGATAGTCCCGGCTACGATCACGACGACGGCGACGGCCATTACAGTTAATACGGCGATGCGACGGAACAATTGTTGTTTCTTGGTAGGGCGTTTAAACATAATTACCTTTTAGTATAGCAAGTTGTATACATTTTTTAATCAGGGCTTGCATAAGCGCAATGAGAACACTAATATAAGTGGTAATATGCAAGCCAACAAAACGGTAGAGATCAACGGTCGGCGCTACGACGCCGTCACCGGGCTCCCAATCCAACCACCAAAAACCACCACTGAAAAAACAGTCGCACCTGCCGTTGTAAAAGCACGCGCAGCGAAAGTTGCTTCGTCAACGATCCACGCGCAACCACAGCGTTCCAAGACGCTCGTACGTCGTGCAGCGAAAAAACCACAGAATGTCGTTCGACGTGCACAACCTGGTCGCCACATGGATATTACGCCAAGTGCGAAAGTAACGAAGTTTGCTGCCCACCCAGTCGCACCAGCGCCTGCACCTGTCGCCGTAGCTACTACTACGAAACGCCCTGCCGCAGTCGTCGCAGATAAGCCCGATATCGCGCACCAGCCTCACCCGATTGCGCAACGCGTTGCCAATAAACTCGCGAAGCCTGTCTCAGCAGCAAAAGCAGCACCGACTCCAAAGCAGATCAAAGACACTGCAATTGCAAAAGCTATGGCACACCCAACGATCAAACCGTCTCGCAAGAAACGATCTTTCCACTTCTCGCGTCGCATGACCATCGTCACCGCTATCTTTGGCGTGCTGATCATTGGTGCATACCTTACATTCGTAAACATGCCATCACTTTCTGTCGGCTTCGCAGCCTCACAAGCCGGTATTGATGCCAAGTATCCTGAATATAAACCAGACGGCTACCACCTGGCGCAACCAGTTACGTTCAGTGATGGAGAAGTCACACTCAACTTCAGCTCAAACTCTGGCACGGGTGAATATACGGTGACACAAACGCGAAGTTCGTGGGACTCATCAGCTGTCCTCAACAACGTCGTGAAGAAAGCAGCCGGCGACAACTATGTCACAACCCAAGAACAAGGCCTAACCATTTACTCGTATGACAGTAATGCGACTTGGGTAAACGGCGGCATTCTGTACTCGATCAACAGCAGCGCACCACTTTCTGGCGACCAAATCCGTCACATCGCAACCAGCCTGTAACCTGACCCCTGTAGGTATGCTATACTAAGCCCTATGTCAGATACACCTATTCGCACACGTTTTGCCCCAAGCCCAACTGGATTTATGCACGTTGGAGGTGTTCGCACCGCCTTATTCGCGTGGCTTCTAGCCCGCCAAAACCAAGGTCAGTTTATCCTTCGCCTTGAAGACACTGACCAAAAGAGGGAAGTCGAAGGTTCAGCTGCACACATCGTCGCCGCACTCGCTGCCCTCGGCATCACACATGACGAAGGACCGGACATCGGTGGTCAGTATGCGCCCTATAAACAGAGTGAACGCCTCGACATCTACAAAGCCTGGGCACAGAAGCTCATCGACGCTGGTCGCGCCTATGCCGATCCATATACTCCCGCAGAACTCGACGCCTTCCGCGAATCTGCGAAAGCGAACAAAAAAGCGTTCCTGTACCGTGAACACCGCCCAGAATCCCCGGCAGCGTGGGACGGCTCGACACCGCTTCGATTGAAATCTGATCCAAAGAGCTACAACTGGCACGACGAAGTCCTCGGCGATCTTTCGACTGGACCTGAGGTTATCGATGACATTATCCTCATCAAGTCCGATGGATTCCCAACCTACAACTTTGCACACATCGTCGATGATGCAGAGATGAAGATCACGCACATCATCCGCGGCCAAGAATTCATCGCCAGCCAACCAAACTACCTCAACATTTACGAAGCCCTCGGCCTCGATTTTCCAATCTTTGCGACGATGCCACATATCATGGCAGAATCTGGCAACAAGAAGCTCGGAAAGCGTGACGGTGCGAAAGACGTCCTAGAGTACCTCAAAGAAGGCTACCTGCCTGAAACAATGGTGAACTTCATCGCCAGCCTCGGCTGGAACGACGGCACGGAACAAGAAATTTTCACCGTTGCAGAACTGATCGAAAAGTTCAGCCTCGACCGCGTTCAGAAAAGTGGTGCACGTTTCGACGAAAAGCGCCTCGAATGGATGAATGGGCAACATATCCGTACATTGTCACTTGATGACCTTTACGATCGCGTTGCCGATTTCTGGCCTGCGTCTGCAAACGATGCCACCGAAGCTCACAAAAAGCAGATCCTCGCATTAGTCCAAGACCGCATGAAGACCTTAACAGACCTCGCTGTTTTGACCGATTACTTCTTCGCCGAACCAACTCCGAACTGGTCAATGATCGAGGGCAACAAGCAACTCGCGAAACTTGCGCCGCTAGAGATCAATGACCTCCTCAGTGAAGCGATTGTTATCCTAGAGAACGACATCGATTTCACGCCCGAATCTATCCAAACGAAGCTCAACGAACTGTTGGAGATCACCGGCCAAAAACCCGGTATTCTGTTTAGCTTGATTCGCCTGGCGGTTTCGTGGGCGCCCTTTAGCCCTGCGCTTAACGACACATTAGCGGTACTTGGAAAAGAAACGACACTGAACCGCCTGCGCGCAGCAACAAACGCACAATAGTTTCGTTGGAGCTTTCCCTATACGGACGTCGCAAAGCGTAAACACTTTGCTATAATGAACCGTAATGATATTCAAGCGAAAACCAAAAAGTTACTCAATTCAATTAGGTCCAGTGAAGACAAACTGGTTTCAGCGACACAAGAAGTTGACGATTCTTTTCGCTGCACTGGCGGTACTGCTTATCGCCGGGGGAGTCGTCACGGCGCTGTACTTCGTCAACAAAAAGCCAACAACTGTCGCGCAAGTCAAAGTCATCAAGCCAGTCGCTGCGCCAAAACCAAAGTTCTACTCACCACTAACTGGATTTGAAGTCGCCGACGATGCTGCGACAAAACAAGCCGTTACTGCAGTTATGATCGAAAACAGTCCAGATGCCCGTCCGCAATCTGGCCTGCAAAATAGTGGCGTCGTATTCGAAGCAGTCGCAGAAGGCGGCATCACTCGCTTCCTCGTCTTGTACCAAGAACAGAAACCGCAGCTGCTTGGACCAGTTCGCAGCGTTCGCATGTATTACGTCGATTGGCTGGCCGCATTCAATGCCAGTGTCGCCCATGTTGGTGGCTCTGCTGCCGCACTGGCTGAGGTCCGTAATGGCAACTACCGTGACATCGACCAGTTCTTTAACTCTAGCGCTTACTACCGCGCATCGGATCGCTACGCACCCCATAATGTGTATACGACATTTGCACTCCTCGACGAACTAAACGCGGCTAAAGGCTACACTGCCTCCACATTTACTGGTTTTACACGTAAAGACAGCAAACCAGCCAAGACCCCGACAGCAACCGCCATCCAGATCACCATCAGTAGTTCACTCTACAACCCTTCGTACGTCTATAATGCGACGACAAATACCTACGACCGCTCACTTGACGGTGAGCCGCATGTTGATCGTGAAGCGGGTCGACTCAGCCCTCGCGTCGTGATCGCCATGAACGTCATCCAAAGTACGGTCCTTGAAGACGGTAACCGTGAAAGTATCAACGCCGTCGGAACCGGCAATGCGACCATCTTCCAGGATGGAACTGTCCAAGAAGTGACCTGGAGCAAGGCGAGCAAAACAGATCAGATAAAATTCACCGATGCTGCGGGCAATGACGTACCACTGGCACGTGGCCAAACTTGGATATCAGCCGTTCCACAGACCGGAGGTGTTACATGGCAGTAGATACACCTAAGTTCGCCAAGGACTTTTGGCCGACATTTAATAAAACGGTGGCGACTGTCATCACAGTATCGAACTTTGTCACAATTAGCGTATTGGCTGCCATGCTGGACTTTGTCGGGGTACTGGACCGCGAGCCAATCCTGTATTTCGGTATTCTGGGTGTTCAGGCAATCCTCGGCACAACGGCATCTGTCATTATCTTCCGGCTGATAGCACGGCCACTGCGCGACATGCTGGCGGCAGTCGTACACATTTCGGGCGAGCCAAGTGCCACCACTCCACCAAACCCGAACGACCAACGGTTTGCACGCAACGGTTTCAAAGATGTTCTGCAAACGATTTATGAACTATCGCGCGATAAGGAAATTCCCGCGACGGCGGCAGAACTAGCCGCGCCCGTTCAGTCAACGCCAACCGCTATGATTGAGGCAGCTCTGAACGAGACCTCGTGCGGCTTCGTCGTCATGAACCACGAACGAAACATCACCTTTGCGAACAGCGCCGCGCCAACCAACATCGACTCGAACGGCGTAATGTCATTAAGCCTCCTCTTCAACGGCGTCGACACACTCGATGCGTGGCTAGAAGAATGCGACAAGACTGCCGTGCACGCTGAACACACCTGGTCGCGCGTCCCGAATAAACTTCCAGAAGAAGAGGGCCGCCGTCTATTCGACGTTGTTGCATCGTACGACAAAGGTGCGGAAAGCGAAGTTGTCCTGACGCTGATCGACCGCACCAGCCTGTACGCGGTTGGGGAGCAAGAGCTCGATTTTATCGCCTTTGCCGCGCACGAACTTCGTGGACCTATTACGGTTATTCGCGGCTACCTCGATGTCCTCGAAGATGAATTAAAAGATGTACTAAAAGACGACCAAAGCGAACTATTCCGTCGCTTGACCGTATCCGCTAACCGCCTCTCTGGCTATATCAACAACATCCTCAACACTTCACGGTATGACCGTCGCCACCTGAAAATGCACCTCACAGAAACAACGATCGCGGAAGTCTACGACACCATTCGCGACGACATGGACATGCGTGCCAGTGCGCAAAACCGCATGTTGGCGATTAATATTCCAACCGATCTCCCAAAGATTGCCGGCGATCCTGCCAGCCTCGGCGAAGTATTCGGCAACCTCATCGACAACGCCATCAAATACAGTAACGAAGGTGGCGCCATCAATGTCAGCGCAGCCCTAAAAGGCGACCTGGTAGAGATCGCAATTGAAGACCACGGTATCGGTATGCCAAGCAGCGTCGTTGGAAACTTATTCCAAAAATTTTACCGTTCACACCGATCACGCGAAACCGTTGCCGGCACCGGTATTGGCCTCTATATCTCGAAGGCAATCGTTGAGTCACACGGTGGTACCATCGCCGTCCGCAGTGAAGATGGCAAGGGCTCGGTCTTCCTTGTATCACTTCCAACCTTCCAGGCAGTTGCAGACAAACTCAAAGCAGGCAATAATAGTAACGAAGGCTTAATCGATCAGGGTTCTGGTTGGATTAAGAATCACTCAATGTATAGGGGCTAATAAGGGGACAACACACATGGCAATTAAAACAATTCTCGTTATCGAAGATGACCGCTTTATCGGCGAAATGTACGTACGCAGCTTGAAAAAAGCCGGCTACGAAATCGACTGGATGGTAGATGGCAACGATGGCCTCATCGCCGCGCGTAACAAGGACTACGACCTGATCCTGTTAGATGTCATGCTGCCGGAACGACGGGGCACAGAGATCCTCGGAGCACTGCGAGGCGGAACCGAGGACCTCATACCTCATTCTAAAGTCATTGTCTTAACTAATTTTGAACAAGATGACGAATCGCGTATGGAAATGGAGAAGCACGCGGACGGCTACCTAATTAAAGCCGAGATCACTCCCAGCAAGTTAATCTCGGTTATCGAGCAACTCGACAAGAACGCTTAGTTCTTCGGTAAGTCTTTGCCTCTTTTCAGCGCAACGATCGCTTTTTCACGGTAGGTGTCACTGACGCGGCCTTTATATACAAACTGAATTAGGAGTCCCGAGATTGCAAAGAGGGCGGGGACGAGGAAGATATACAAGTATCCAGTTGGTATCGGCACCGCACCGGTGGTATCGGCAAAGGCGGCAAGGCGCTTGCCTTCGGTTGTGTAGCGGACGGTTATTTGCTTTTCGCCCGTGAATTTCTGACCGGCCGAATTTAGGACTTCTGTTTTCTCGCCACGCAGCTCGATGTTCGGCGTGTAGCTTTCAACTTTTCTGTCGTTTACGTCCTGCGTCGACTTCACATTTACATCGACGACGGCAAAATCACCAGATGCGCTCTTGGGTCCATTTAACGTCCGTAAATCGTTGATGAAGGACAACATAACAAAGGTCACAATTAAGGCAGCTACGTAATACATACCCGGAATAACGTAGCGCTGCCACGGTCGACCGGTGTTCATGACCCAGAGGTAGCGGCGTGCATGCTGACGAATGTAGCGGTGTAATCGCCTGGTATATTGCGTATCGGTTTCATTAGCGGCGCGCGTAGGGCGAGAAGATGGTTGGTTCATATAGTAAGTATAACAGGTATGGGATCTGGACATTACCACTGTTATTTGGTAGAGTAATGCAGTCGTGGTCCCGTCGTCTAACGGTTAGGACACCAGGTTCTCATCCTGGCAATCGGAGTTCGATTCTCCGCGGGATCACCACGAAAATAGCTCATCCAACGGATGGGCTTTTTTCGTGGGTGGTTTTCGTAGAAAACCGAACTCCGAAGGAGGTCGATAGCGAGGAGCAGGGCAGGGACGTTTACTTACCTGAACGTGACGATGGTATATCTTTAGATATTCTCCGCGGGATCACCAAATAAAGATAGTCTATCTATTGTAATTATTATAAATAAGTGCTATAATAAATATATCAAGACGAAAAGAGTTCCGAACGGTTAATTGCCTAAGGAGCTCTTTTCTTATTCTAGGAATAATAGCGAAGAATTTAATTGTTCCTTCAGTACCGCTATGATAAGCTAGTGTTATCAAGACGAAAAGAGTTCCGAACGGTTAATTGCCTAAGGAGCTCTTTTCTTATTCTAGGAATGTTTTCCGTCCCATTGAATTTTGTCTTTCACACCTTGATCATCAAGTGTAGCGGTGTATCGTGTGTCAATATTTTTATATAAAGATGAACTATAATGTCGATTTGGAAATAGTATTTTTTCAAATTTATCTTCTTCAATTAAGAAATAGACAACCATTTTGTAATCTCCATCTCCAGATACAAGAACAATCTTGTCGAATTCTTCATCCTTGTACACACGCTTCATGATAGAGAATATAATGTCTGAATCGACATTACCTTTCTTTGTGCCAATCATTGCACTATTATGCTGACGAAATTGAAGTATAAAACCAGCACTCTGGATTTTTTCGTACAAATGTTCAATTTGTGGACCTTCTTGTATGTAACCAAGGAAATAAAAAGCTTTTTCTACGTTATATTTATCATGTAAATATATACGGAATTTTGCCAAATCAATATGCCAGGGATTTAAGGCCTTAGTAGTTCCAAGGTGGAGATTCTGACCATCGATATATGCATAGTTTTTCATTACTACTTATTATACAACCGTGAAGTAATAAAAACCTTAGAATTAACTTTAATAATTCACCAAAAGCTTCTGTTTAGAACCTCGTTCCATCGAACAATTTCACCAAGGACTAGATTATAAATTGGGTAGCTCGGGATCACCAAAATTATTTAGAAGCCTCCATTTTGGAGGCTTCTTGTTATAGTAAAGCTATGAAAACAGTTTCTACTCGACTTCACGATGGCCAAGACTTATTACACGAGATTCAGAAAATCTGCGCAGAGAATACCATTCAAGCAGGAGTTATACTATCTGCCGTCGGCAGTCTTCGGAAGTCAAAGATTCGTGTACCTATTATTAACGACGAGGTGAAGTACATTACACCTTCAAACCTAGAGATTGATAATCTTCACGGTACTGTTTCGACGAACGGCGTGCATCTTCATATTTCTGTCTCCGACATAGAGGGCGGAGTGTTTGGTGGTCACCTAAAAGAGGGTTGCATCATTCGCACTACGTGTGAACTTGTTATCGGGATACTGGAGGACACTATTTTCAGCCGTGAATCCGATAGCGAAACGGGATTTGATGAACTTGTGATAAATCCGTCCAGCATATAATTTTTGCGATAGCTAAGTTACTTTAAAATTGACTGTATATACTAAAAGTGTTATAATTACATTATATTGCGATCGTCGCAATTGTTACTTTCAGAGCGGAGTGTTTCATGGAACCATGGCTTTTTTGGCTCATCGTCGCAATTGCGGGACTTGTCATCGCCATCATCGGTGTCCTTTGGTCAATGGGCGACCTCGAAAACAAGATCGCAACCTTTCTCATGGTCTTCGGCTTTGTCGCGCTCGTCGGTGGAGGAGTCGCTGCCGGAATCCTCGGGGCAGGAGCGTCCGAACAGACTGATCAAGGCATAGCCGCCGAGCAAGGCTTGACCATCGTTGGCAAGACCGCCTCAAGAGAACAGTGGTTCTACGAGGTAACCTCTAAAGGCAAATGCACGATCAACGCTGATAAAGTCGATGACACGTTTGTCGTCATCGGATCCGATCCGTTGATCGAGCTGACACCCGACCTAGTCAACTACATCTGCTACGGTGGACCGAGCTAAGTAACACCCCAGGGTGTCTCGCATTTTCGCGAGACACCCTGTTTTATATTCTAAGGAATACTCTATGGCGTGGGGGGTTATTGACAATTATGCTTAATTCTACTAATACGCATCGCCCTCGTACTGATACGTCGCCTCAGTTATAAAGGCCGACTTGCCGCGAATGAAGGCCAGTGTCTCGTCAATATCACCAAAGCGTTTCTGAAGCTTACGATACGCCGCCGGCGTTAACCAGTGATTGACGTGCGATTCGGTTTCTACCATCAATTCGCCTTTGGGGTGGGTGCCGTGCACCAAAATTAAATACTTATCTTCCAGCATTACACCGTGCTCGTCGTAGTCGAGTTTATGGTGCGTACCAATCACACGCAACTCGGCGGTCAGACCCGTTTCTTCCATCAGTTCACGCGCCGCGGCCTGCAAGATCGTTTCGCCCCAGCGAATTTTGCCAGTAGGAAAGCCCCAGTAGCCGTAGTAGGGTTGCTTGCTGCGCTCTTGGAACAGGAACGTGCCGTCGTCATTTTCAATACCAATATCGACGACAAGTTTTGGCTGCTTCTCGATTACCAGTTCGTCGGTGTCCATCCGGTTGGCATACTCTTTACCTTTGCGGGTGAGACGATACGTCCCGTGTGTTTTTGGAACGTGCTCTACCATGTCGGCTGCGATTAATTTTTTGACGTGAAAGTTCGCATGATCGGTCGTCAGGCCGGTCGCCGTTGTCAACTCAGAAAATGACGCTGTCAGGTTCAGTAAAAGTTTTCGCAGAATCGACATTTGCGCAACGTGCGCGTCGGCTTCGTAAGATTGGCGTCGTGACATAGGCCTATTATAGCGCCCTCAGGATGTCGCCGGATGCTTCGAGGTATTGTTTCGCAACGTGCATGTCGATTGGTCGGGTGCCATCAGGCTGTACCGGGTGCAGTTGGCCTTCAGCGTCCCATGAAATATCGGGAAACTGCTGCAGAATTTCAGGCAACGTATCGCGCACGACGCGCGCATTTAATCCACCCGCCAACGCCATTCCCGTCGATTGCAGCGCCGTCGATTCATAGGCGGCACCCAGGTAGGGGCGTAATGCCTGCGGATCAAGCTGAACCCCTTTGCCATGCGAAGCATCGAACAGTACATAGTCCGCGACGTGCGCATATTGCGCGAGCTTACGCACCAGTTCATTCGGTGCATTGTACCGCATCGCATCGCTATGTGCCTGCAACAAAATCGTGAAGCCAGTCTCATCCTTCACGCGCTCCATAAACGACAGCACTGTCGAGTCCGTATGCCACGGCAACATATCGAACTGCAAGGCATTCAGCCAAGCTTTGCCGCGTTTACAAATGCGAGCAACAAAGGCATCGCGATACTGCGGATCACCCACGAAATCGCTGTCGAGGTAGACCTGCGCAACGCGGAGTGCTTGAATCCCACCACCATCCAGTGCCGTCTCGAACGACTGTGCACCAACCGGATACCAGTCGGGACCGTACTTGTTTTCGACGTCCAAAAACTGCGTTTTATGGACAGCCTTCACGCCAAGCGCAATTTGCCGAAATGCAGGCCTCTCGTCCAAACCTTGCCATACAAACTGGTCCATCAAATAATATTGTTGGTCCGTGCCAATTACTCCGCTGATACCTATGTAGGGGGTTGGTCGTTCTGTCATGACCTTATCGTAGCGGGACCGGTGCGCGCAATCTAGTAAAGTACTGTTCTGTAATGCTGTCGTTGTTTGATTAATAAAATAATATATGATACTAATAATGTCAGGTTGTCCATACGAACAAAGGAAACAGCATGCCTTTTACCGCAGATGAAACTGCGAAACGACAGGCCGCGCTGGACGAGGCGGCACGAAAGAAAGAGCAGGAACGACTCGAGAAGATCGAGCGAGAGCGCCGTGAGACAGAGCGTCTGGAACGACTGAAGCGGAAGTATCCTGACCTAAGCGCGTATGAGCTAGATACCCTCTGGCAATGCGCCGTTGAGTTGACGAATCGACTCGTTCGTCAGTACACGGATGGCGAACTGGTCCTAAAAGCCGATACACTGACCTGGGAAGTAACACTCACGGGCGGCGGGATGAGGTCCTACTACGACCGGCGCGAGCAGAGCAGCATACGCCTCAACATCCTCGGTGAAATCGCGCGCGATCACAACGACATCGGCCAGACCTTCAGCTTTAAACCTGTTGGAAATTCCGAACTAGTCAGAGGTAAAAAGTCCAGAGACCCGCAAGTCCGCGTGACCTGCACGGCCGAAATCCCTGCGTAATATCCGCCCATGCGTCGAGACAAAAATCCGTCTCCGCTGAGGCGGATTTTTGTTTTTAAAGAAATAGGCGACTTATCTCTGAAAAAATGAGATAATAGGTGCTTGATGACAGATTCAGTTTCGCCCACCACTATAAACACTGATCCAAACCCGGCCGTGTACTCGCGGTACCTTCGTAATTTAGAGAATTACACCGTCGACGGCAAGAAAGCCGACATCTTATACGAGCACCAAAAAGCTATCATCAAGGATACGACTGAGTTCCTACGCAGCGGTCATCGCCGCGGCTACATCGAAGCCCCAACAGGGACCGGCAAAACCGTCTTGTTCGTGACGCTTGCCGAGGCATTTAGCTATCAAGCCGAAACACCACCAAAGATCCTGGTCGTTACACCCACCAAGGACCTCGTGCGTCAGACACTCGGTGGCACACGAGGCGACAAGGGCTTTGCCGGCTTTGCACCTAACATGAGTGTCGGAACGTTCTATAGCGACACCCCAGCCGGTCTACGCGGCCTCGATGCCCAGGTCACCATCACGACCTACGCCTCGCTTGCAAAACTTGCTGCCACACCAATCACCACAACTGACGAAAAGGGCGAGCGCCACACCAAGCTCGTTAACCTTGTCGACGAAGCCTTCGACATCATCTTCTTGGATGAAGGCCACAAAGCTCTCGGTGCCAGCAGTCGCGAAATCATCAGCGAAATTAACGACGATACACTCATCATTGGCTTTACTGCCACACCTGACTACCATGCATCGCGCAGCCTTGAGAGCCTCTTGCCTGCACTGATCCACCGGTTGGACCTAAAGGAAGCAATCGAACTCGACATGCTGTCGTCGGTAATTCCTATCGCTGTCCCGGCACCGAAGACAACCGCACAATCGTTCTCGATCGGCGCGCTAGGCGAGTACGAAAATAAGAGTCTGAAACAACTGATCCACAACACCGCGCGTAACAACATGGTTGTTTCGATCGCTACCCAACTTATTCAAGCCGGCAACACGCCAATTATCGCTTGCATCCCTGGCGACACCATGGCCCACCCGCACCACGTCGCGGATTTACTGGCCGCCCAATATGTCGACGACGAGAACGGCATTCCGCGCCCAATTCGTGTACACGCTATTACCAGCTCTATTTCCGCAGCGGCACGCCAAAAGATCTACGCCGAACTCGAAAAGGGGAGCATCGATGCGCTGACCTACATCGATGTCCTTACCGAAGGGTGGGATAGCCAACGCGCCAACGTCATCATCAACGCCCGCCCAACACGCTCACTGGTTGCGGCGCGTCAGCGCATGGGCCGCATCCTGCGCAACAAAGCAGATAACCGTCCTGCACTTGCGATCGACATCGTTGATACCATTGCCGCCAACACCGCACCGCAGGTCTCGATGGCAGATATCTTTACACTTGAAACAATCAAGAACGGTTCGGCGATCGGCACCATCGACCCCGCGCATGTCGTCCCGATGAAAGCATCGATTGATGCGATCTTTAAAAAGTACGGTGTCGTCGATACCATCGTCAACAATTACACGCTGTACGCCGAACTGCTGGAAACGCTGCCACAACTAACTCGCGGCCAGGCAACGATCAAACAGGATGGAAAAGTCCGCACCTTCGCATCGGCCGGTCGTCTATTCACACGCCTTAATATCGACAGCTTCGCATTAGAGCACCTGAAAAAAGAACGTGATATCGAAGTCCGTATGGTACGCCGTCACCACGAGGCCGTCGAAGCCTACGACGAAGATCAAATCCAAGCTTACCTCGCTGAAATGCCAAATGCCGTCCATACCGGCATGGGCCTCAAGGTCGGGGATACGTCGTATATCAGCCTGAATGAACTCGTCAACGTCATCCGTCGCAAATACCCATACGTCGATGCAAGCTACCGTAGCGTCGAAGAGATCGCGCACGAAATCGTCAAATTAGACGACCAACTGTATTTCACAAAACGTTTCCGCGCCCGTACTCACCGGGGTGTCATGCTGTACACCGCCCAAACAATGGTCTCTGTTGAAATTGGGCAATCTATTGTCGCCGCTTGTCGCGAAGATTGACTTTTTATACCTTTTATGCTAAAATAGCATAACTTTGTGAGAAACATACTCCAAAGCACCTGTCACTTTCAGTTCCACCAACCGGAGGAGTCCACTATGCACGGTACCAAAAGCAAGTCATCTATCTTCACGAAGAAGGGCAGCAAGAAAGGGTATCCGCAGAACGGAGTCCCCGAGAACATCGCAATCATCCAGACCCGCGTCCACGATCAGGCAGTCGTCGCATCGCCGTCCCCGGACAGCCGAAAGACAGAGTACCTCTGCGTATCCGACGACGGCCGGCTGGTGATCTACGTCACGGCATCCGCCTACGACTACACGCTCGAGTCCTTCCGGTTCTTCATCGGCGACGGCAACACGATGCGTGAGCTCAAGATCACCAACGTCAACCGACTGAACGACGGCGGCACGACCTACATCCAGACCGAGGACCTCGAGTTCTACTCGCCGGCACCTCGGTACATGGACGACCAGCCCGACTGGGGTCGCACCACCAAGCTCAACTTCATCAACCCGGCGAAGGTCGAGGCCCTCTACGACGTCGTCGCAGATGCGTCCGGTCTGGTTACCTCGGTAACCAAGAAGCGATACCACAGCGAGAACTGAAAGCCATACGCCCCGGAAACACCTGCGAAAGCGAGTGTGACCGGGGCGGTTTTCATTGTATTTTAATCGAATTTATGCTATAATATACAAGATTTATCCACCCATCCATCTTAAATAAGAAAGTGAGGGGTCGATAAATGGATCCTTTTAGCATTCTTGGCGTCTCAAAAACGGCGTCCAAAGAAGAGATCAAGAAAGCACACCGAACACTGGCGCGTAAATGGCACCCGGACTACAACAAGTCGCCCGAAGCCAAAGCTAAGTTCGACGAGGTGCAACAGGCCTACGAAAACATCGTGAATCCTATGCCGTCAAAGCAGACACGCTTAACACCCGAACGAGCACAGGCCGACCGAGTAAGTCGACTCGCGGAAGCGATGATTCGCCGCCGCGAAGCACTTGCGCATGCAGCACAAGAACGTGTGACTGCGCATGCCCTCAATATGTCATCGTTGCATGATGCACGCATTACACTAAACGAAGACATACGAACTGCGCGTAGCGCTTTACTGTCGACTGTTACGATCGCGCACATGCGGACAGACGAGCTTAGACAAGAAGCACAAGCTGCATACGAACGCCTCCTTGCGTCGATTGACGCCGACCGTGAAGCTGCAATAGACCAAGCAGCTAAAGTTCGTGATCAAAAGATTACGCAAGCTACAACACGGAAACTTGAGACCGAGTCACGACTCGCCGCTGAAAATAGCGACATTGAGGAGAAGTACAACCAGAAAATTGCCGATATTCAACGTCAGTACGACGAAGACATTGCGGCTGCCTGGTGAAGCACCGTGCTAAAAGGATCAACCCCGACATCAACGTCGGGGTTTTTCTTATATACTAGATATATGCACTTCCGCCAACTCAGCAGACTCTTACCAATCGAAACCACGAAGGATTTATACATATTCTGGTTGACCAGTTTAGCATTTCGCAAAAACCACCGCCATATGGAAAAGAAGCTGGCGAATTTTGTATTCCTAGCTGCAAACAAATCGAAGCTCAACGTTACCTTCGATTCGACGATGGACGATATCAATTTTGAATTCGCAGCGCTGGAATTCGTCGGCAGTGCTGACGATGATGACTTTTACCATGACGACGAAGCGGACCAGCAATGGCAACGACTGGAACGACTCGTAAACGAGGCGTTTTTGCAGATCGTGGAATAATACCTGTATCTTTTATACACAGTAACCTATACTTTAAATCAATGACAAATACTATCATCGCCCGCGACGTCTTCGGCAACGAATACAGTCACGACGTCGAAGCCCTCACTCAAACCATCCGCGTCTACGCGATTGTTGAACGTGATGGAAAATTTCTTGTTACTAAACAGTGGGACGGCGTAAGCCTACCGGGTGGGGGAGTTGAGAAAGGCGAGACACTAGAAGCTACCGTTGTACGCGAAGTCCAAGAAGAGACCGGACTGACCATAACGCTCGGCAATTTGTTTTACAATACATCGCGTTTTTTCCAGCGGAATAAAGACAGCCAGCCTGTCCAGGCTTTTATGTTTTTCTTTACGGGTGAGTATGTTTCGGGTGAAATATCAAACACATCCATTACCGCCAGTGAGACGACGTACACCAACGGCGTAGCAGAATGGATTGCACCCGCGGACTTCACACAAGACGCCTTCCGTCACAGCGTCAGCTTGGAAGAAATCATGGACGCGTACAACAGCAACACATTTAAGAAGTAAATAACGTTTCCTCCTGTATAATAACGGATATGAATAAAGTGCAACCACGACGACCGAGCGGCTTTAACGAATATCTTCCTGGTGAACAAATTGAGTTCAACCGCCTTCTTGGCATTATCCGCACGACGTACGAAAAGTACGGCTTCGCGCCCCTCGACACACCAGATCTAGAGTTGACCGAAGTACTACTCGCTAAGGGTGGTGGCGAGACCGAACAACAGGTCTACAGTTTTAAACGCGAAGGTTCAGACACCGACCTGACACTGCGTTATGATCTGACCGTGCCTCTTGCACGCTATGTCACCGAACACCAAAATGACCTCGTCTTCCCGTTCTCGCGCTACCACATAGGTAAAGTGCACCGCGCCGAACGCGCCCAAGCCGGCCGTTTCCGTGAATTTTACCAATGCGACATCGACACTATCGGCTCGAATAGTCCTGTTGTTGACGCACAGTTCCCAGCGATTATCAACGAGATCTTCGATCAATTCGGATTCGGTGAATTCACAATTCGTTTGAACAACCGCCTTATTCTTGGCGGCTTTTTCGAAGGTATTGGCCTCGCTGATGTTTCACGCGATGTTCTACGTACCATCGACAAGATGGAGAAGATTACACGCGACCAACTAATCGCAGAGCTTTCAAAGATCGGTCTCAGCGAGCAGCAAGTACAGCGCGTCCTTGATTTTACCGCCATCTCAGGATCGAACAACGATATTCTTGACCAACTCCGTCAACTGGACATTGTATCCGAGCAATTCGCAGACGGCGTCGAAAAACTTGCGACCGTCATTGGTGCGCTACGCGCTATGGAAGTTCCCGAACACCGATTCCAAATTGACCTGCGTATCGCTCGCGGACTGGATTACTACACGGGTACTGTTTACGAAACAATTTTGACAGATCACCCGAGTGTGGGCAGCGTTTGTTCTGGTGGCCGCTACGATGACCTCGCCAGCTACTACACAAATGCCAAACTGCCGGGTGTCGGTATTTCTATAGGGTTAACGCGCTTATTCTACGCGCTACGTGAAAATGGGGTCATTAAAACCACCCAACAGAGCCCGGCTGACGTCATTGTGTTACCAATCGAAGAAGCGCAGCAACCGTACGCATTTAGCGTTGCAACTCGACTTCGAAACGCCCACATCGCTACTGCAATCAACACCGAATCTGGCAAGCTGGGAGACCGTCTGCGCTATGCAAACCGCATGGGCTTCCCATACGTTATCGTGACTGGCGCCCAAGAAGAAGACAACCAAACTGTGTCACTTAAGAATATGACTGACAATACAACCAGCACACTTTCTGTCGACGAAGTCGTTACCCTTTTAAGCTAAAGCAAAATCTTGATTTTTTTTACCAGTAGGAGTTTACTGGTAGTAACACTCGCGTTTATATAATAAAAACGATAGTAAAAAGGGGATCAGTCAGTGGCGGCACGGCTACCGGTACCAGGGGATGATAAAGGGATATGGGGAACAGTCCTTAACGACTTTCTTTTAACGACGCATAAAACTACCGGTGAATTGAAAGATGGTGTTGTTACATCGACATCGATTACAGACGGTGCTATCCCTCAGGCAAAAATCACCAACTTGGTCAGCGATCTTGCTGCCAAGGCATCGACATCTGCGATCCCAACAACACCCGCTCAAGTCGGCGCGGAACCTGCCGGACTTTCTGCGGGTACGATCGCTTCGGTTTCTGCACTCAGCGCCAAGGCATTAACGACCGGTGTTGGTCTGTGGATCGGAACACAGGCGCAATATAACGCGATCAGCACACCTGACCCACTTGGTGTGTACGTCATCAAGGCTTCGTAATGGCAACGTGGGCTTCGACCAACTTTACGGGTGGTGCGATTGGTACCCAAGCAACGATCGTCACCGAGCCATTATTCTCTGCCAAAGTGGGAACTATCAACTACGCAGCCGGCGTCGCTGGATCCTCACAATCAATTGAGCCGCTCTCTAGCTCAACTGGATCGTTCCAGATTGATTTCGGTAGCCGAACACATGTCCGCTTGGCCATCGACGTCCAGCGCGTCTCTGGAACACAGGGCGCAGGTTTATCACTGTTCATGTTCCGCGATGGCACCACCAACCGCGGCGATGCGTTCCTCCGAAACGCCGGTGGGGGACAGATGGCACTGCGAGGAAATACCGCAGGTGCGACAAACTACATGGGACAATCGACTCGCACATTTGCGAATGGCGAAACCTATCACCTCGAGATGGAGTGGGAATCTGGTGTAGGATTCAAACTCTACCAATGGTACCCAGGCAACTCATCCGGCACACCGGACGAGACATACACTTCTGCTATGACGAATCCCGTTACGAACGCCGTATTCGGAAACCCGACATCATCAACCGTTGCACTTGTGATGCGGACTGCCAACTTCCGTGCCACAGATGGCGAACAATCTCGTGTCGGTGTCACTGCGGGCACACTGGTGTATAACCTTGTGGGTCTTGCAACTGCGACCAGCATTCGTGCGGTCGCTAAAACCTCAGGCGCAACATCTGTGCGCATGGTCGCCTCAACATCCGTCAGTATGACCAACCCTATCTACGGATCTGCCGTCACACCCGACGCAGATCAATACTCGCAACATGAAGTCACCGGCCTTACCGCTAATACACAGTATTATTGGGCCATGGAAGTCGATGGTATCCTCAATGCCAGCGTGAACGGCAAAGCAAAAACGCTGCCAACACCTGGTAGCAACGCCAGCTTCACTTTCTGGACCGGATCATGCCACGATAGCACGGGGAGTAGCGTCTTTGGGTTGATCTTGGCACGCAATCCGCTATTTGGTGTACAGCTTGGCGACATGGGATATCCATATATTACCGGTGGACTAGGTACGGGTCCAAATGCCAATATCGCACCGACCGACACAGCCCAGATCCGGACGAACCGTGAATTAACAATCACTGCCACAAACCCTAACTTGCTGTATAGGTCTGTTCCATTTAGCTACACCTATTCTGACTGCGATGGGCCCGGTGGAAATGGCGACGGCACATGGCCTGCCCTCGTTGGGGGTCAAGTTCAAGCTGCCTATCGCCAGCAATTCGCACACCCGCCATTATCTATGTCCACTAACGGCGCTCGCTCGTGGGTCGTCGGACGTATTCGGATGGTACAAACAGACGAGCTGACGCTGTCCTCATCACGCGATGCAACTGATAACTCCAGCAAGACAAAGCTCGGAATAGATCAAAAAGCTTGGTTCAAAGCCGAACTACTGGCGGCCAAAGCTGCCGGTCAAATTGTCTTCTGGTGCGGAGATGGTCCATGGTTAACAGCAGCAACATCCGGCACCGATAACTCATGGGGACGCTACATGACTGAGCGTGCCGAAATCGGCACCTTTATAGCGACGAATCGCATTCGTATCGTGCGTATTCACGGTGACTCACACAGCCTATTCGCAGACTGGGGAACAAACAATAACGCCGGGGGCTTCCCGACAATTAGCGCAGCACCAATGCACACCACCGCCCAGGCATTCGGCCGGCCAACCACCAACGGCGCCTACCCAAGTGGCACGACAACATCAGCTCGACAATACGGTATCTACGACGTCGTCGACACAGGTGATAGCATCTCGATGACCTATCACGGCATCTCATCAACCGTTGCAGCACCGACTGAAGTCGAACGTGTCACAATGACACTCGTATGGAATATGTGGAGCGACGTAAAGGTTGGCGCGACCCCAGCACTTGGCGTCTATACTAACGGCCAGCTCGTCTGGACGTCAGCAACGAATTAATTTGCGTTTCATCCGCCTCAAACAGAGGCCGAACACTTGACTATATAGCAATAAAATAGTATAAATAACAGTCTATGTTCGACGGCAACAGTTGCCATCCATAGAGAAGCTTTACATCACCACATTCACCATTCAATCGCATCACAGCAATTGCACCGATTCCCGTTTGTCCAACCCCCGAGAGGAACCCATGAACCGCATACGGAAAGTACTGGCCGCTGCCGCCATTGTGGCGACAACCAGCATTGCTCTGTCGGGCTGTGTGTCTTCGGACACCACCACCGACAGTCAGTACGACTTCGACGCCGGTGACTGCACGCCAGTTATCGCCGCGGTGTCACCCGAGAAGGTCAACCTGTTCACCGAACTGGCTGAGCTTTTCAACGAATCACCCGAGTCGAAAGCGCTCAAGACGTGTGCCCGCATCTTCGCGGTCGACGTCTCGTCAGGCGAAGCGACGCGACTCCTCAACTCCGGTTGGCCTGTCGCCGATACACCCAAACCACAACCCGTGATTTGGTCGCCAGCTTCAACCTCCTGGGTCTCCCAGGTTGCTGAAACTTCGGGCGAAGCACTCGTGCCCAACCCGCAGTCATTCGCGCGCACCCCCGTGGTGTTCGCAATGCCAGAGGTCATGGCCCGAACACTCGGCTGGCCCGATGAACCGATAGGTTTGTCGGATCTACATGATCTGTGCCTCGATCCGGAAGGATGGGGGAAGTTCGGCGGAGCAAGTGCCCTTTGGGGTGACTTCCGCATCGGCAAGACCAACCCGAACACCTCAACGACCGGTCTCAACACCTTGCTCATGCAGAGCTACGCGGCCAGTGGCAAGCAGGCCGACCTGACCAAGGCGGATGTTTCTGCTGCCGAGCAGTTCTCGCGCGAGTTCGAATCCTGTGTCATTCACTACGGTGACACCACAGGAAACGTTCTCAACCGGATCTACGATCGGGATCAAAACGGCCAGCCACTCGACTACGTGTCGGCGGTTGCAGTCGAAGAGACCTCGGTCATCAACTACAACATCGGCAACCCGACTTCCGCAGTCATCAAGCTCAACGCAGAAGGGAAGCAGTATGTCACCGTCAATGGTGTCGATAAGCTGTTGACGCCACCGAAGAGCAAGCTCGTCGCCATCTACCCCGAGGAAGGATCGCTCGAGAGCGACAACCCAGTTGTCGTACTCGGCGGCTCCAAAGCCCCGTGGGTTACCGCCGAACAGCGGACGGCCGGCGAGGCATTCAGCAAGTTCGTTCTGACCACCAAGGCCCAGGACGTGCTGGATGACTTCGGGTTCCGAAAAGTCGATCCGGCAGCAACGCTGGAAGGACTGTTCACCGCTGCTAACGGCGTCAACCCGGCACTTCCAGCAATACAGCTGGAAAAACCGTCCGTTGATGTCACCACCGCTGCAGTCCAGCAGTGGGAGCAGATTCGAAAGCCTTCCAGCGTGCTTGAGCTGATCGACGTCTCTGGCTCCATGGGCGACGATGCGGGTGACGGCAACAGCCGTATCGATCTTGCAATCGATAGTGCCCAGAACGCGATCGACCACTTCCGGTCGACCGACGAACTGGGTCTCTGGGCTTTCACGACAGAAGTCGAAAGCTCGGTCGGACGCAACGTGATCGAGATTCGTGCAGTTGAACCGCTGTCGGGTGACAAGGAAAACCTCTCGCGAGAGATGGACAAATTGACACCCACCAACGGCACTCCGCTGTACGACTCGGTGCTGACCGCCTACAAATACATGGTCGATCGCGCCGAACCAGGCCGGATCAACGCGATCATCGTCCTATCAGATGGTGAAGACAAAGATTCGGAGATCTCGCTCGACGCACTCATCCGCGAGCTGAAAGGCGCCGCAGAAGGGACCGATGACGCACCCGTGCGGATCTTCCCGATCGTGTACGGACAGGATGCCCCACCCGAAGTGCTGACGGCAATCGCCGAAGCGACTGGGGGACAGGTGTTCAACGCGTCTGATCCGCGCCGGATCAACCTGGTGTTCCAATCGGTGGTGAATAACTTCTAACCACGTGCCCCGTGGGAGTCGATGACAGCAATCCAGCTGCCGTCGGCCCTCACGGGGCCACACAACATTTTTGAATTCACCTCATACCCATATACGAAATCTCGCGTATCGATATGAGAGGATTTCCTCTCTGCACTGCGATCATGCATTTCTAATGCACAGATCCTGTTTCACAATCAGACCTACTACACATCTATATTCGCTTTTCGAAAGGAGTACCATGTCTAAAAAGGTGTTCGCCATTGCAGTCCTCAGCGGCACGCTCGTCGTGCTGGCACCACAGGCCGCATTTGCGGACCTTTACCTCGATGAGGTGACACAGGCACTGCAATCTAACGAACTCTACGTATCGCCGCTTGTCAGCGATCTAGGTGCAGATGACCAGGCGGCGCTCGCTGCAAATATCGGCTCAACGGATATCGCAATCGCGGTCCTGCCGGCCAATGCGCGCAGCGAAATCGGCGACATCCCCTCGTTCATCCAGGAACTTGCTTCCCGAACTGGACACGACACCGTTCTGGTGTCGATTGGGGGTGACTTCGAAGCTGGCTCAAGTGCCCTATCCGACAGTGGTGCTGCTTCCCAGTTTGCCAACCAGGCAGAAGGGATCGGCCTCACGGATGGGCTCAACCAGTTCGTCGACAATGTCCAAGCAGAAGTACAGGCGGTCCCACCAAATACCGGGGGACCACCGAGTACTGCCGTAAACCCACTGTCAGTGATTGGCGTGGGGGCAGTCGTGATCGTGATCGTCCTAGCTGCAGGGGGAATCATCCTCTTTATGCGACGACGTCAACACACCCCGCAAAAGTACACCCTGGACAGGGGTGTACCGAGCGAGATTCGCGAACTTCTCAGCAAAATCTGGGACCTGATCGATGACGTCAAGGACGAGACCGTTGCGGAAAATCTTCGCAACGGACAACGACATGTCGGTGAACTATTCAAGCGGCTTCGTAAGGAGCAGCCAGATAAGATCCTGCAAGTCACGGCCCAGTACAAGGGTACCCTCCAGGTAACCTACAACGTCGTCAGCAAGTACCTTGATTACCAGGAACATCCGGAATACGTCCCACGTGGTCGGACTGCAAAGGATGCACTTGCCAGTGGCAAGAACGCAACCAATCAGTACGTCACCGGTGTGATCCAGAACATCCAGGAAATCGAAGCCGGTTCGTTCACCAACTTCAACGTCGACACCAAGATTCTCGAAAAGACCGTCAAAACAGACGATCCCAAGATTTTCTAGGCCTTCAGAAGTACAACCCATCCAAGACCACAGCCCTCTAGAAAAGGAATATCCATGACAGACGCACCCGCAGGACTCAGCATTGACTTCGCAGCAATCGCCGGCGAAGAGGAGGCGAACCCGCAAGGGGCCGCCGACAAGACGCTGGCGCGTATCGATCCGACGCGGCCGCTCGAGACGTTCTCGTGCCGCGTCGACCTGACCGAAGCCCAGCTGGAAAGCGTGCGCAAGTACGCCAGAAACCTGGTCGCCAGCTTCAAGGCTGATCGCACGAAGCTTTCGAGCTTCGGCGACACAGCGCTCGACGATCTCAACTTGACAGTGTCCAAAATCCTCAATCAGCAAGGTGACTTGCGGATCCCGGATGTCGAACGCGCAACGAAAGAGATGGCGAAAACCGTCGCCGACTTCCGACGCAAGTACAAAGATGCCGATCCCAAGCTGCTGGAGGCCCTGGACAAGTTCGTGGACTCCATCCGCGGCATATTCCAGACGGGCAACCGGTTCTTCCGCGAGCTGCAGATCGACAGTCAGTCGGCAGTCGAACGCCTGGACGGCGTCGCTGCCAAGCTCGTCGAGAACAAGGCGACCCTGGACCGCAACGTCATCCTGTGTGACGAACTGTACAGCGAGAATGAAAAGGGGCTCACAAACCTGATCGGCATCATCGCTATGCAGGAGCAGGTCCTGGACTACCTCATCGAAGACGCCGACGAGCTGAAAGGCAGACTGGCCAGCACGGCGAAGGGATCCACTGCACACCGCGCCACCCAGGAAGAACTCAACCTGCTTCTCGAGATGATCGAGGAGCTGGAGGTGCGCAAGAGCGAGTTCATCTCGCGCTTGTTCATCGCTTGGGTGACCTCTCCGCAGATTCGCAACCTGCGCAAGGTCAGCAACAGCTTGTCACAGCGTCTTCACCTGCTGGTCGTCCTGACCATCCCGGTGATGAAGCTGGAAATTGCCAAGCTGGGCATGGAGCTGCAGGCGAAGGAGGCGGGTCGAGCAATCGACACCGTCGTGAACATCACCAACGATGCCGTCTCCAGCTACGCCGACTCAAGCGCCGAGACCGTTCCGGAACTCGCACTCCTGTCCCAGAAACCGTCAATCACACCGACGACCATTCTGGCACTGGCAGATTCGGTGGTCGCACAGAACAACGGCTTCGTCGGCGCAATTCGCGTAGGGCAGCAAGCACGCGCAACACTCAGCGACGTCGTAGTCAAGTCGCTGCGCACCATCCACGCTTCAAATGAGGAGACCCAGGCAATAACCCTGGAGCTCATCACTCAATCGAAGCAGCCCCTCGAACTTGAAGCGGCGCCGGCCATTCCGGATGCCGTCATCAAGTACGACCTGGAGCAGCAAGCTGTGTAGTAGGTCACCCGTTTTCATCTCTTCGTGAGGCGAAAACAAATGGGTGTGCGGATTTAAACCTGCACACCCTTCCTACTGAGTGCTTGAATCGTCAAGCTTTCAGAAAGAATACATCTTTCATCTTTATACTTATTCTTGTCGCAGTGCTTCGATTGGGTTGATCTTTGCAGCACGTCGCGCCGGTACAAATGACACGAGGATGCCAATGAGGACCATGAATAGGAGTGCGCTAATAATTAGCAGTGGGGGATGGGCGAATAGGCTAAAGTGATCTTCGATGCCGCGATCGCTCGCGAACTGGTTTAGTACGAAATCAACAGCTAGTCCCAGCAACGTAGCGAGCAGTATACCGACTGCACCGCCAATAAGTGACAATACGATCGCCTCAACCGTAAACAGCCGTCGCATGTCCTTAGGACGCGCGCCAATGGCAATCATCAGTGCGATTTCTTTCGTGCGTTCCAATAACGAGACGGTCAAGGTATTTAACATGCCAAGGATCGCAATCACCATACCGACGCCACCTAGGCTAATCAGAATAATATTGAGGAAGCGGAATACTTCGTTCACTTGATCGAGTGTGTCAACGGGTGATGATGTTTCATACCCAAGGCTTTCGATACTACGTCGGACGTCTGAAATACTGTCGCGCTCATCTACGACCGCTTTTGCCTGCGTGAATGTATCGATGCCAGCTTGCTGGAATACTTCGGCTGCGACGAAGACTTCGGACCCAACACCTGAATCCACGACACCAACAATCTTCTGCTTTGAGGTTGTCGCTTTACCATCTGGGGATGTCAGCATTAATTCTATGCCTTTTCCAATAGCAGCGGCCGGGTCGGCAATGCCTGCGGACGTAAGGAATGAGCTGTTCACGACAATCTGATCAGTCGCTTCGTTCGTGATTGGTTCACCGGCAGTAACTGCAATATTACTGAGTTTCATGTACAGTGGATCGATCCCATAGGCAACGAGGTCGGCCGATGACCCGTTGATCGATACCTTACTAGCCCCGACAAAGACACCGCTGACATCCGTCACATGTGCGATCGAACGAACCTGTTCCAGATTATCAGAAGTTAATTTTAATAGTTTTGAATTAGAGGGGGTGACATCAACAGTGTTAATCGATTCGTTGCCGATAATTTCGCCTTGGACCAATTGCTGTAGGCCTAGTCCAAATGATACCAACATAAAGATCGATCCAATTCCAATCACGATACCAAGGATCGTGATGAAGCTACGGAAACGCTTGAATTTCAAATTCAACAGCGCCATGCGTACGATCATACGCAGTTGAATGTGTGGTCGCGGAAGTGTTGCCATTATGCTTTTGCCCATCCTTCAATACGTTTTTTCATATCTGTTAGCATGTGGCTGGTCGTGCTCTTGATGTCCATGCCTTTAATTTCGTTCACACGACCATCTTCAATCAGCAGCAACTTGTCGCCGATCGAGAGGTATTCCAGGTTGTGTGTCACTAGTACGATCGTACGGTGAAATTCTTTATTCAAATAGCGCAGCAGATTAATGAGGTCGTCACTATTTTTGCTATCGAGGTTTCCCGTTGGTTCATCGGCGACGATGTAGGCTGGGTTATTCACGAGTGCGCGCGCCATCGCGACGCGTTGCTGCTCGCCGCCAGATAATACAGATGGATACTTCTTGGCGTGCGATTGCATACCGATGCGCTGCAGGGAACTCTTCGCCTGCGCCAGTGCGGCACCGTGCTCAATGCCCATGAAGTGAAGGGGCAGCGCAACGTTCTCTTGGACTGTTAAACTCTTCACCCAGTTATTAGTTTGCTGAACCATACCCATCGTAAAGGCGCGGAAGTGTGCACGATCGTTCTGTGACATTGCATACAGATCCTTGCCTTCGTAGGTCACTGAACCGCTCGTCGGCTTATCGAGGCCGATGATGGCATTGAGCAGTGTCGATTTACCACTTCCTGATGGACCGTAGATAATCGTAAAGCTGCCGTCGAGAATCTCGAAGTTGACGTTGTGTAATACCTCAACGGTATCGCCACCCAGCAACTTAAAACTTTTGCTCATGCCTTGTACTTGGATTAGGGGTTTGTTAAGTGTCATTGTTATAGCCCAAATATTTTATTCAATGTTGATAGGATGATGTTCAGCACACTGTCGGTTGCGCGACCGATGATCGCCGACTTGTCATCACCCTTGGCGGTGTTAGACGACCTATCGCGTGAGATCGGCTGCAGGTGATAGACCGATGAAACCGATAGATCAGATACGATCACAACATGCTCGGTAGACAGACGCGTGTCCTCTGCGGTCTGATTTGTGTAGTTCTTGCCGTTACTACCCTGTGCGTAGCCAATTTGACTGGTCGCAGGTTCGTCCGTCTTCCATGACACGACAATTTGGCCACGCGCTTCAGTGCCGTTACCCTTCACAAGTGACTCAATTTGAATGTCACTAATCTTTGGCGCACGGGTATCGAGTGCTGTGCGGAAAGTCTGACGATCGCTGATTGCAAGATTGCCAGACGTGTCGCGGCTTTGAGCCAACAGACTGTATTCACTCGCATCGTCCAAGTTGTTGACGGTCATCTCGTGATCGGTCGTAGGGCGAGCGTCGTAAACATCGCGTGACGTTTCGCCAACTTTACCGTAGCTAACAGTTGAGTTTGCAGGGACATTCGTCTTCCAGGTCACTTTTTGTGTGCTGGTTGGCTCGCCGGCAACCGGTTGGAAACGAAGGTCAGAAATGCGCGGTCGCGGGGGAGTAGTGAAACTATCCGCGCGACGACTATCATATTCATTCTCGTCACTGTCGAAAGTACTGAACTTATAGAAGTACGTTGCGCCGTCGTCCAGGCCGTTTAATTCAACCGTGTACGTCGATTCGCTTCGTGAGGTATTAATCGTCTCGAGGCCACCGAAGCCTTCAGTCTTGCCGTAGTAAATATTCACTTTGCTAGCATCGGTTGCAGTGAATTGAATCGTCGCACTGGTAAGCGTCGTTTTGATAACCGATACATTCTTGATTGATGGGGCAGGCAGGGTAGTGAAGCTCAATTCAGTGCTCGTGCCAGTATTACCGTCTTCGTCTGTCCACTTCGCTTTGTAAAAGTAAGTTGTGCCAGCATCGAGGTTTGAGATTTCAACCTTATGATTTTTGGTTGAAGCACTGACGGCAACTTCGCCAGGGAAGTATTCGCCGCTCTTCGTACCGTACTGAATGCGGCTGTCGCTCACGCGGTCGGTCACATAGGTAAATGACGCCTTCTTGGTGCTCACTTGCACTGACGGGCTCGTCAAGAGCTCAGGTGGACTGGTGAAGCGACCGGTTGGTGTGCGCGAGAAGACATCCGAGAACGCACCACAGTTATTCGCAGAGTCGCAGGCACGAATCTTGTAATAGTACATTTCTTGAGCAAGCGAGCTATCCACATAACTGAGGCCACTCGTTGTCGCAATTTGCGAGAAGGTCACACCGTTCGTCGAACGGTAGACAGCGTATTTAGAGACACCCGCACCGACATTGGTTGGTGCTGCCCATGACAGTGCCAGCTTCCAGGTTTGTGTCGCCTTTGTTGAAATATCTGCAATCTCGGTGCCGACAGGAATTCCCGGTGCGGGGGTGTTTGCAGAGAACGTCGTTGACGCGTAGGTATCGTAGTTGACGTTGCCTGCTTCGTCTTTGGCAACGACATACAGTATGTTCTCGCCAGGTTGCGTCGCATACGCATCGGTTGCAAGGTTGCTTTGACCAGCCGGTGTAAACGTACAGGTGTTAGCCGTTGGCAGCGTATTAACTGTGTAACAGTACGTCAGCGCATTGGCTGGACCGACGAATGAGCTTGGTGGTGACCAGTCAAATGAGAAGGCGTTGGCTGTATTTGTCGCAGGCGTTGCCGTCAAGTTCTGGGGTGGAGTAGGGGAGGTTGTGTTGATCTTCACCGCAGCCGTATTGTTGGTCGTTGAAACATTTCCGGCATTATCAATCGTGCGGAAGTAGATGATATTGTTACCTTCATTCAACAGTGGATAGTCACGGGTTGGATCGGTAGTGTACGTACCGTCGTTTGCGAGCACATCCGTAATATCCTGTGTGCCAGTGTGATCGTCACCATACCAGGTGCCGTTCGCTCCAACCTTATATTGCAGTCCAGCCAGACCACTGTTGCTATCCGACGCAGCCGTCGCGCCAGTCGTTGGCCAAGTCATTGTCGCTTCTTTTGTTGAGATGAATTGTGATGGGGCAGAGATAAACGCTGGAGTTGTTGGTGGCGTGTTATCGAAGCGGAAGCTAAACGATTCGGCGTCGCCATCGTATATGTTGCCGGCTTTATCAACCGCTTTTACTAACAAGTAGTATGGCTGATCGGATGTCGTAAATTGAGTTGCCAGAGTCTGCACCGCCGTATTCAACGATGTGCCGCTCACCATGTATTGACACGCGCCTTCAGTCGAGACAGGTGAAGCGCCTAACATTCCTTTGGTTTGCTGGATATCAGCGGAGGCATCTTGTCCAAGGTAGAGACAATACCCAAGTAGCCCAAGACCATTTTGGTTATCTGCACCTGGCGTCCAACTGAAGTATGGTGAAGAAGCATTTGTCCACGCAGCCTCCTCGATACTTGTCCCCGCAGAGGTTTTTCGCATCTGAACTTCGCTTGCGTTGGTACTTGGTGGCGTGTCGTCCTGCACATATACCAGCGCAAAATCATGCAACGTAGGGGTAGCGACCTGATTTAGCGAGTTAAGTGTCGCTTTTATTTCAATAAACCGAGAAAGCGGGAGTGCGCTAATATCCGCAGACCCTTCCGTTGATCCAGCGGTAGCCTGAGCTGCATCAGATGTCCACGCAGACCATGTCGTTCCGTCGTTACTTGTTCGTGCAGCAAAAGATATTTTTGTATTAGACGGTAGTGCAGCTGAGGTCCACTGGATGTCGTTCCACTGACGTTTTTTAGCGAGACCGGCGTCTACGATAAATCCTATCATTGTTCCGGTAGTCGAGAAGCCATTGTCTGCCTTGAAATCAGCCAGCATCGTACGAGGATATATCGATGTCGTAGCGATACCCGCCTTCGCGTCATAGCCCATGCTTCCATTACTCGGACCGCCCCATACAAGCACCTCTCCGTCATTCTTCACTGCTATAGAGGAGGAGCCAGCAACGGCGGCACGCACATTCGTGAGTTTCCCTACGTTATCTTTTCCTACGACTTGGACCGGCAAACTTTGATCAGCATAATACCCGTCACCTATACGATAGCTGTTCCTACCCCAACCCCATACTGATCCGTCAGTTTTGGTAGCAAGTGCATATAGTGACTTCGAGCTGATAGATGACACACCTGTGAGGAATCCCGATCCGTCGGAATTTTTGATCTGTTGAGGCAGTGAAACGCTATATGTGGATACGCCCGTACCTAGATTTCCGTATCCGTTATAGCCCCATGCCCAGGCTGTACCATCTGTCTTTACAGCATACGTCGTCGTATCATCAAGTGCGACAGATGCGACGCCCGTCAAGAACCCAGTCCCGTCGCTATTTTCAACTTGCGTAGGGTAGGTGAAATTATTTGAGTTATCACTTCCAACCTGACCATATATGTTATATCCCCAAGCCCAAGCAGTCCCGTCATTCTTTACGGCCGTTACAGAATACGCACCAGCTACTACCGATTTCACGTCAGTTAAGAAACCTGTATTATCGCTATTGCGCACCTGCGCCGGAGTATACCCACTCGATTGAGAACCTAACTGACTATTGCCATTATATCCCCAGGCCCACACAGTCCCGTCGCTTTTTACCGCAAGCGCTACAGAGCTCGACATCGTCACATCTACCACGTTATCCAGAAAGCCATTTCCGTCTAGACCCTTCACTTGTATAGGTCGCTTTGCACTCGTAGTCGTGCCGTCACCTAACTGATAATTTGAGTTATCACCCCAGGCCCAGACAGTTCCGTCGTTCTTCAGGACGATCGCACCAAACGAATTAGCACGAACACTCTTTACGTCCGTCAGATATCCATTACCGCTGGCCGCCCTTACTTGTCGTACCTTCGGATTATCAGTTGTCGTCCCGTCGCCTAGCTGACCATAATCATTCTTACCCCATGACCACAGCGTACCATCATTTTTAATAGCGTAACCTGTTGCGTTGGACGACATCTCGACACTTTTCACGTCGGATAGGGCTGGTGTTGAGGCACTTTCTATGACGTAATTCGGCACTCGAGTGCTGCTACCTTGGAGTCGAACTCCCAACTGAGTGTACGTATTCTGACCCCAGGCCCAAACTGACTTGTCCTGATCAATAGCTAACGAGTGCGCATAGCCGACACTTATCGCTGTAGCGTTCTCAAGATACCCGGCTCCATTCAGTCCTTTTACCTGCACCGGAATAGAACTGGAGGCATCATCAGAAGCAGTTCCAAGCTGCCCATCATCGTTCTTGCCCCAAGACAGCACAGTGCCATCATTCTTAATTGCCAGAGAGTGCCCGTATTTTGAAGCGATTGCTTTTACGTCAGTCAAAAAACCTTCATTGCGAACACCAGCAACTTGATGCGGGGTAGTCGTACTGGCATTATTGCCAGATCCTAGAGCACCCCAAGAGTTATTACCCCAAGACCACACAGAACCGTCATTTTTTAACGCCGTACTGCTATATATACCCGCAGCTACCGATGTGACATCGGTTAAAAAGCCCACTCCATCGAGCCCCGATACCTGCCGAGCAGCGTATGCAGTATCGGCAGGGTAGCTAAGCCCGAGTTGACCATAGGCGCCCCAGCCCCAAGCCCACACAGTACCGTCATTCTTCACGGCAAGTGCGTGATAAAATCCTGTCGCAATCGACTTCACATTTGTAAGCGGTTCCGTACCAGAACCACCGTAAGCTTTTACCTGGTAGGGTGACAGGGCTTCAGAAGGTGTGTACGGGTCGCCCAACTGGGCGTAGCTGTTATATCCCCAACCCCACACAGTACCGTCATTCTTTAGCACGAGTACATATGAGTTGGAGGCAGAAATCTCTTTTACGTCAGATAGAAATCCGACACCAGCAGGGCCCTTTACTTGAACAGGCGTGTTACTTGCGGTCTTCGAATTAATTCCGAGTTGTCCGCTTCCATTCCCACCCCAAGACCACACAGTACCGTCATTTTTGACGGCATATGACGTCACACCATATGACGCAATAGTCTTCACATTATTTAAAAAGCCCGTTCCATCAACACCCTTAACCTGCACCGGGTACGCACTATTGGTCGTTGAACCGTCGCCAAGTTGTCCGCTGCTGTTTACACCCCAGCCCCATACAGTGCCGTCGTCTTTCAATACAAATGAAGATTGCTCGGAAGCAATCGCTTCTTTTACATTACGCACCCTGAAGACATCGGTCTTAAGAGTTCCATCTGCATCAACACCCAAAGCAGCACACGATGTATCGGTATATGGTGTTTCGGAAATAGCAATATTTGTCGTCTGCGTCGCGCCACACTTACTCGTCTTGTTCATCGCGAAGTCTGCATTCGATGACCAGTTCAGTGTTTCGCTGGCTTGAACAGTTGTCATAGGCAGGAGGATGCCAACGAGTAACCCAACGATCACAAGTGCACTAACGCCAATATTGATAACCTTACGGCGCTTGAACCAAATTAGTGAGATGGCGATTTTGTGGGCACTTTTTTTGCCAGCAGAGAGAGGCTTGGCGGTCACGGCTCTGACCGCATCCGCAAACGCAAGATGAGCCTGCCCTGGCTTGAAAGGGGTACGAGAAACACTTCGGCGTTGCGGCTCAAAATGGTCGTTGCGTCGTGTGCTTTTTCGCATTAAGTATGTAAACCAAATCCCCATTAAATGTTTCGTACGTTTCCCACCGGTGAACCCAAAGATTAACGTAAGTTTAATAAAAGTATAGCATGCTATACATCATATAGAGTCAAAAATTACTTGCTATCGCAAACTTCATGATTCATACTAAGCGCAAGTACATTGACCGAAGTTATTAGGGGGCATTCATAACACCGTTAGCACTATCTAAATTCTGGCAGCGCCGCATCTACGAGGTGGCCTTTTTGCTTTCGCTGGCGATCATCGCGCTCTACGTTGTTCCGATTTTCACGAACATCGCACCAAATGGATTGTTCGGCATTGGGCTCATCGTTGCGGTTGCCGCAGGTATCACCGCCCTCACCAGCATCATATGCTACATAGCAACGACAGTTGATTCTACATTCGTAAAACCGCTCGTCGTCTACCTGCTATTCGCTGCAACCAGTGGGCTATTAGTTGTTGAAACCGGTGGCATTACCTCACCATTTATTATGCTGTGGATGTTAGCTGCGTTCTTCGGTGGCATATTCGCGTTTTATGGTGCGCTGCCGATCTTTGTCGCATCGGGTGTATTTATTGCAGCCGAATACCTAGATCAAAACTTTACAGCTAATTTAGTTGCCGTTGTTGCGTTCAGTTCCATCCTTCCTATGATCCTCGGGCTATTCATCTGGCGCAATCGGGGCGAGAACGACGAAACTCGGAGCGTCAAAAAAATGGCCAACGAACTTTCAGAAGTCGCGAACCGATCCGAGATTGTTATTAACGCTATTGGTGACGGTGTGGTCGCAATCGACAGCCTTGGTGTCGTTCAACTAATCAACCCAGCAGCTCAAGAGATTCTTGGCTGGGGCAAGCAGGACGCGCTGATGCTGAGCTATAAATCCATCCTGCAAATGACCGACCTTAATAATAAAGATATCGAGCCACAAGATGACCCGATCCAGCAAGTACTGAACACAAACCAACAGCTACGCTCCAAGACACTTATATTAGTCACAAAATCAGGTAAGAAAATCACCACCTCATTAGTTGTGTCGCCGATCGGCGAGGCGGGCGCCGGTATCATCACCGTGTTCCGCGACATGACGAAAGAGAAAGCCGAAGAACGTGAACAGGCTGAATTCATTAGTACCGCCAGCCACGAGATGCGCACGCCGGTTGCCTCAATTGAAGGCTACCTTGGGCTGGCACTGAACCCGAACACCGCCCAGATCGACGCCAAGGCACGTGACTTTATTATGAAAGCGCATGAAGCTGCGCAACACCTAGGACGTTTATTCCAGGACCTCCTCGACGTATCGAAATCGGAAGACGGTCGCATGGCAAACACGCCTAAGGTTGTCGACATCACGCCGTTCGCCGAAACGATCGTCCAAGGCTTGCAAGAGAAGGCAAGCGAAAAGGGACTGACACTAACATTCACCCCAACGTCGACACGCGCCCAAAAGACAATTACACCCGTGTACTTCGTCAATCAAGATAATGACCACATCCGCGAAGTCCTGGACAACTTAATTGAAAATGGCATCAAGTACACCCCTAGTGGGGAAGTGGTCGTCGACGTCGCCGGAACCGACGACAAAGTCATTATCAGCGTTAAAGATAGCGGCCTAGGTATCCCGAACGAAGACCTACCGCACCTGTTCCAGAAGTTCTACCGCGTAGATAACGCTGACCGTCAACAGATCGGTGGAACCGGTCTTGGGCTGTACCTCTCAAGGCGCCTTGCTGAAGCCATGGAAGGTCGCCTGTGGGTTGAAAGTGTACACGGAAAGGGAAGTACCTTCTTCCTCGAACTACCACGCATTACCGGCCAGCAAGCCGAGGAGCTCAAAGCCCAACAGTCCGCCCAGGCCCAGAGCGTTGCGGCCGCTGCAGCCACAGCACCCACGCCTGTCGTCGATGCAATGCCACCCGTTGTGACGCCGCGTCCACAAACGCCACTTTCGCCACAAGCCGCCCGACCGGCCGAACAGAGTGTTCAAGCTGCCACAACCGTTCCACGCGGAGAAAGCCTCAGCCGCGAGCAGATCGCAGCCCACGTCGCACGCCTACGCGCCATGGCACAAGAAATGCAAGCAGTTCCAACGACACCACCACCCGAACCGCAGACACCGGCAGCACAGCCTCCAACTCCCCCAACGACGCCGCCCCAGGCATAACCACTATGGCAATTTTAATAAGCATCGGATAGAATAAAGGTAATTATGGCAAAAATATTACTAGTTGAAGACGACAAAAGCCTGCGCGAAATCTACGGCGTCCGGCTCATGGCCGAAGGGTACACAATAACATCAGCCGGTGACGGTGAAGAAGCATTGGCAGTTGCCATCAAGGAACGCCCTGATTTGATCGTCAGTGACGTCATGATGCCAAAAATTAGTGGCTTCGACATGCTCGACATCCTGCGCAGCACGACAGAAACGAAAGATATTAAGGTCATCATGATGACCGCACTTTCTAGTGAAGACCAACGTGCTCGCGGCGAAGCCCTCGGCGCAGATCGTTATCTCGTCAAATCACAAGTCGGTATCGAAGACGTTGTTCGCACTGTTCACGATGTCCTCGGTGATAGCATCGCAGCGACTCCATCAACAGGACCTGTCTTCCCACCAGCCGCTGCCCCAGCACCTGTGACTGCCGCACCGGTCGCACCAACGCCAACCGCTATTCCTGTCTTTAGCGCGCCAGCACCAGCGCCTACGCCACAATTCACGGCACCCGCACCGCAAACCCAGGCACCACAACCCGTAGCGCAGGTTGCGCCAGCACCAGCGCCATACACACCACCTGTAGCGGCCACACCAGCAGTAGCGCCGGTCACAGAACCAACTGTGGCACCCGCACCGGTTGCTCCTTTTGCTGTAGAGCCACCGCTTGACGCACCCGTGCAATCATTTGATATTCCTGCCCCCGCCGCAGAAGTTGCCCCAGCACCAGTTACTGCACCTCAGCCTGTCTACACAACCCCTGAACCTGCGTTTACGCCAGCCCCTCAGCCAACCGTACCGGTTGCACCTGCTGCACCTGTCACATTCCCGCAGCCTTCAACACTTCCAGCCCCAACGGCTCCATTCTCGTCACCACGCCCAGCGTCACTTGGTGACCGCGTCATCAACCCACTCCCATCTGCCGACTCATTGAACTCGGGCACTGTTGATCTTGCAACTCAAATGAACCAAGAATTGAACGCGCAGCTGCAACAACTAGCCCCAGAACCCGCCGCGCCAGCGCAACCGCAGGCTCCACCAGCTGGGCCATATCCTCCACAAACCCCACCAGCTAGTCTGTAAGCTGCTATACTAACAGCGTGAGAGAACGTCTAAATAAACATCTCGCCCTCCAAATGGGCATCTCGCGTCGTGAAGCCGACGAGCTTATTGATTATGGGCATGTCAAAGTAAACGGCGCAAAAGTCACCCTCGGTGCCCGCTTCGAAGAAGGGGATGACATCACCATCCGCAACCAACCACTCGGTGGCGCGGTCGCATTCGAATACATTGCCCTCAACAAGCCAACCGGCTACGTATCGTCGCGCAAACAACAGGGTGAGACCCAGACAATTTACAGCCTTTTGCCAGAACAGTATCACACGCTGAAGCCCGTCGGTCGCCTCGACAAAGACAGTAGTGGACTAATGCTCTTAACCAATGATGGCGATTTCGCGTATCAAATGACGCACCCGAAGTTCTACAAGACCAAGAAGTACGAGATCAGCCTCGACATTCCACTGGCGCCGTTGCACCAACAAATGATCGCCGATCACGGTATCCAACTTGAAGACGGCCCAAGCCAATTGAGCCTGGAGCGTGTCGATGACAGCCGCGAAAATTGGATTGTTACGATGCATGAAGGCCGCAACCGTCAAATCCGCCGCACCTTCTTTTCGATCGGCTACAACGTCGTTCGTTTACACCGTACTGATTTTGGCCACTACACACTCGGTGACCTGAAACCAGGTGACTTTTCTATCGTCGAAAAGCTCTAACCGAACCGGTCTTAGGCAGCAGTTTCGCTACTTTTGATATTCGCAAGAATTGTTGCGGCGTTAAACGCTTTTTGCGCGAGGATAGGACCAGTAGTAGTCAAAAGGAACTCACGATCCTTAATGATCTTGTCGCCGTCAACGAAAACTTCTTCAGGACTAAATGGAGCGTCAGAAATAGGAGGGAGTGCATCGGTAAGTGCTAATTTGAAGCCTTCCGTGTCAGCTTTTGGCTGAACCGCGAAAGTCAGGACGTGCTCTTGCGTGACAACCTTTACGAGTGCGTCGACAGGGAAGTTTCCTTCATTGGGCGCAACGCGTACGCCTGGAAGTAAATTGTTTGATTCAGCTGGAGTTGTGACGTAAATTTTTTCAGAAGTATTCATTGATTCTTATTCTAAACGGTTAAACATGTTTTTCAACCCCTTATACGAATTTTAAAAAGCATTTCCGCTTATGCTCGCATAAATTAGCTACCTCTGTTATAATTATCCTCTGTTATGGCCACTAAACTTCCTACAGTCGCAATCATCGGACAAGCCAACGTCGGTAAGTCTTCGCTTTTCAACCGTTTCGGACGGTCTCGTCAAGCAATTGTTGCCAAAGAAGCAGGGACAACCAGGGACAATGTCCTCGGTAAAGTTACCTATGAGGACCACACTTTCTGGCTCGTCGACACCGCTGGTCTAAAGGATGCAGCTGACGAATTCGAAGCCTCAATCCAAGAACAGATCACTGAAGCAGCCGAAGCGGCTGACATTATCCTCGTCGTCGTTGACGGAACACAGTATTCCAGTGACCAAGACAAGTTAGTCGCCAAAAAAGCGCTTCGCAGCAAGAAACCAGTTATTCTGCTGGTAAACAAAGTTGACCTAGCGCACAGCCTGCCATCAGACGAATACAAGCGCCTTGGCATCAAAGACATTATTCGCACCTCTGCTGAACACAACATCGGTATTGAAGAGACGCTCAAGCAAGTCACCATGATGATCCCACCCGTCGAAGACACTCCTGTCAGCGACGTGATTCGCATCTCACTTATCGGCCGTCCAAACGTAGGGAAGAGCTTCCTCTTCAATACTATGGCTGGTAAGCAACAAGCAATTGTCGCGAACATCGCCGGGACCACCCGCGACGTCAACCGCATCGCTGTTCGCTACAAACTGCAGAATATCGAGATCCTCGACACCGCCGGTATGCGCAAGCCTGGCAAGCAAGAAGTCGGCATTGAGAAGTTCTCAGTCCTTCGTACGCTGCAAGCAATCGAAGAGTCTGACATTTGTTTCCTTCTAATGGACGTCAACGAACTGAACACCGCACTTGATCAGCGCCTCGCCGGTATTATCGACGAAGCAGGCAAGGGCCTCGTTATCGTCGTCAGCAAATGGGACAGCGTCGAAGATAAAGATGCCTACACTCGCGACGAACTGGCGCCAAAGATCGCGCGTAACTTCGAGTTCGTGCCATGGGCACCGCTCATCTTCACCAGTAGTGTGACAGGTCAAAATGTCACCAAGCTATTCGACCTCGCAATCGACATCCACGCTCGTCGTAACGCCGAGCAAAAGACGCGTGCAATGAATGACCTTCTACAGACGCTTGTTCAAAAGCACCCGCCAGCAGGCCTCAAGAACACCCACCCGAAGCTTCGCTACGTCGTTCAAACCGACAACTCTCCTCCATGGTTTGTTATCTACGGCAGCAACTTGAAATTTATTCACTGGTCATACAAACGCTACATCGAGCGTAACTTCCGCGATTCATTCGACTACATCGGAACACCTGTGAAGTTTAGCTTCCGCGACACCAAGCAACTGAAAGACAACGCAGCACGTATTGCTGAAGGCAAAGAACCTATCAACAAGGCAAAGGCAAAGAACGAAGAAGCCAAGAACGATCTTATCGCTCGCCAAGAAGCTGGCCGCGAAGCGAAAAAACTGCGCGAAGACAAAGGTCTCGAAAAGTAACAAAAAATAACCCCGCCGAACTGAATCGGCGGGGGCGCGAGAATTTCTCACGACTTACAGGATGCGCTCCTGTTGCGTTTCTGTGTCTGTCTTCGACAGAGTCGTCGCACGCTGTGCGCGCGATACCTCATGCCGAAGCGCTTCTCTGTTGACCAGTAGTCGTCCATTCACCACGAAGGCTATGAAAAAGCTGGTGATGAGTGGCGTGAACATGATCCAGTCCTGATACTTCTCCGGTGCGAAAGTCCCGAACCCGTGGACGGCTGCATACAGCACCAACAGGAGCGTCAACAAACCCACCGGCCGCTTCAGTTCTCTAAATGATCGCCAGTGATGGACATCCATGAGCCTGAAAGCCAGGACCCACAGCGCACCAATGCTGACGAGGCACAAGACGAGCAACGCCTTGTTACCGTCACTGGGCGTCACGTACGAACTGGTGTTGCTCAAGGCGACCGTCCATTCGTAGAGCGCGATGACGAGGTAGCCACTGGCAATGATGAGTGTCAACGGCACTCTTACAAACGTCGACCAGAAACCCTTGTTTACTTCTTTCTTCACGGTGAACCCCTTTGTTAGATGCGATCATGTACCTGAAAAGAATAGAGTAATTATACCACCAAAATAGAATAAAGCAATGTACAGCTCTCCTCGCACACCGCTGTAGTAGAATGGAAGAATGAAGATTATCTTTGCCCAAGGCAACCCGGACACAAAATATCTCCAGACCCGGCACAATACCGGCTTTATGGTATTGGACGTCCTGGGCGAGAAGTATGATGCTCTGTGGCGCGATGTCGACAAGTTTAAGGCCCGTCTCGCAGAAGTCATGATAGAAGGGGAGAAAGTCCTGCTTGTGAAGCCCCTGTCCTTTTACAATGACACCGGCCTAGTGGCGCGTCAGTTTATCGACTTCTATAAACTTACTCCCGCAACAGATTTCCTCGTCGTGCATGATGACCTCGCACTGCCATTTGGCACCATTCGCGTCCGCGACAGTGGCAGCGACGCTGGTAATAACGGCATAAAAAGCCTCAACACGCATCTCGGCGACAAATATCCGCGTGTGCGCATCGGCATCTGGACCGAAGACCGCGACCGCATGAACGATGTCGATTTTGTCCTTGGTAAGTTTCCTCATGGTGAGCAGCACAAGATTGACAAACACATCGCACCAAAAGCGATCGAATCTGTTGAAGCATTCGTCCGTGGTGAATTAGAACTTTCCAGCCACAAGGCATAGTTGACAAAGTAAATAATTAGTATAATAATACTGCCATCTATTTTGTTGAGAACAGTCGTTGGATCATTCTCCAAGATGGAGTTTGACAATACGACCCGAGCGATTGGAACACCATGCCCCACAACATGACCATCAGCAAACGGACGGCACGACGCTTGACGTACCGCCAGGAGCGGATCAAAGAGATCCTCTGCAAAGAAGCAGCCTGGATCAGCAGTGCAACGGAACTGTTCGATCGTGACTCCGCCGAACCGCGCATCGCGTCGTTCAAACGACAGACGATCCGACTGATCGAGGTGCCACCAACGTTCGAGGCAGATCTGACCATCAGTCACGACGGAATCATCATTTCGGCGTTGCAGTACGGTCGTGACGCGTTCTACAACAGCCGCTTCCTTACACGAGGTGGAACGTTGCTACAGCAGCACATGTCTGGCCAGCAGTACGTACCGGTAGGGTCCCTCTACGGTCCGACGAACGAGCGCGCACTGAACACCCTCGCTGCCGAGATCGAAGCCACTCACATCGAGTTCACCAGCCGAATCGGCGACGTCATTTCCCAGGAATACCAGCGCAGCATGCTGTTCGGGTCATACGTCCGTTAGCGACACCAGCGGATTCAATCGGGGGGGCAGTCCATGCAATTGTCGAACATAAAAGCCCGCCGTGAAAACGGCGGGCTGTTCAATTGCAGACCTCACTATTCCGATAGCGCTTGAAGTCTCGCACCTCAAGTCCTACACTATACGCATCATGACATCACCTGAATTTCTTTCGACTCCAAACCTGACACCAGAACAGCGTGTGCGCGAAAATCAGCGACTCTCCGACATCGACAAACAGATGAGCATGAGGGCAATGCTCGCTTTTGAGGACATCGAGACGCAGGCAGCGCAAAAATCTCGCCTCATATTTGAAATTCCTGACGATGCGCAAAACGCCAAAGACCTCTTCGAATCAGAGCTCGATCCAAATTACGAGCGGGCGACAATCATACCTGTTAACGGCGAACTCGCTGCTTGGAATATCTCCGTATCATTACAACGCATAGGACTCGCGTACCTTGGACGAGATGGTTTACTTTACGCATATTACGAAGACGAAAAATATTCAATGAAAAAGATCGCCTTAGACGATCTTCCACTCGCAGATTTAATTGATTTAAAAGCTGCTATCGAGACAGAGGTAAGCGTAATGCGTACCCGAAAAGATTTTGGACCCGATCACTCATAACTTAATAAGTTTCCAATAAAAAACGCTCACAGTAAGGGTGGGCATCACTGTGAGCGTATTTTACCCTTTAACCCACCCGGATTCTCAGTGAAGCGTCGCAACCGATAGTAAAAATTATGGTGCGCGCCTGACTGCCACAAGGACAGTCACAACTGTATTGTCACTATACTTGAGAATCGTAATTGGGATCCCGAGTCTCTCTTACGAGAAAAACGGTGTTAAAGGGATTAGTATACATACACAGCTGGCACCCATGCGGGAGGCCTATGTAGTGGAGGGTAGTTACTGCATAGACACCGTGTATGTAACCTAACATAAGTTAGAATAGGGGGTATAAGGTACTTGGTAAGCCTCGCAGGACTAACCAATCGCTTTGCATTTTAGCACGTATTTGACAGTAAGTCAATACCTTCTAAAACAAATCTCATGAAAATCAAGATGTTGTCACCAGGGGAGGAGATTTTCTTCCAGATCATAAGCACTATTGCATATATGCCTAAAAAGTTATATTACATCGGTAAGGTGCCAGTGAATCGGCTTCCGGTTATAGCAATTGTGGGGACGCGGAAGCCTACCTCTTATGGTAGGGAAGTAACCTTTAAATTAGCTTATAACCTCGCACAGAAAGGGGTGATTATTGTCAGTGGGCTCGCTTTGGGCGTTGATGCGATCGCACACCGTGCGGCGCTTGAAGCAGGCGGAACCACGATTGCAGTACTCGCCAATGGGCTTGACTCAATCTATCCTGCTTCACACAAAAATCTGGCAGAACAAATCGTCGCCAAAGGTGGTATGTTGGTTAGCGAATATCCACCAGGTGTCCTAGCCCGTGACTTTCAGTTCCTGGCCCGTAACCGCATCGTCAGCGGCATCGCAGACGCTGTTATTGTCACAGAAGCAGCGGCACGAAGCGGTACGCTCTCGACCGTCGCGCATGCACTGGATCAAAATAGGGAAGTCTTCGCCGTGCCCGGTAATATCACCAGCCCGCTGTCCGTTGGACCAAATCGCATGATTGCTCAAGGTGCACATCCTGTGCTCGATGCCGACGACGTCCTGCAGGCTATCGCACCTCATCTTATCAGTACACAGACAACATTAAATCTTGGCAGTACGCCCACCGAAAAAGCGATCATCGATTTGCTGCAAAAAGGAATCCGCGACGGCGAGAGTCTTCAGCAGCAGTCGGGTGTCTCAGCGAGCGAGTTCATGCAGGCGATGACGATGCTGGAAATCGGCGGCATCGTCCGCTCGTTGGGTGGCAACCAATGGACAGCAACGTAGTAAAATGGTATAAATATCATGTTGCGTAGAGCCAACACCTCAGTCATCGACTGACATTCTTGGCTCCGCAAAGGCCTTTTAGAATGTCAGTCCCTATCAAAGGACACAGTATGGGAAAGAAATCCTCTAAAATAGCGGCAAGCGGCCTCGGTCTGACCGAGCAGCTCCTGCGTGCGAAAGACGCAGAACTGAAGCGAATCGCGAAGGACAGCGACAGGACAGTCAAACGCCTCACGAAGACGCTCGACAAAGCCGTCAAACGCGCATCGGCATCTATCATCAAGCGGAACGCGCTTGAAGTGCTGGAGCTGCTGCCCATCCTCGACTTGGACAGCCGGCGGATCAAGTTTGAAGACATCGACCTGAACGAGGTCGCCGTTGGCTTCGACTACGACGAGCTCGCCGCAGTCAGCTCAAGCTTCTTTCTGAACAGCTCGCCGCTCGTCTTCATCCCCGAAGAGGCGTCGTTCGCAGTACCGGTCAGCACACTCCTCAGTTCCGGGCAGCAAGTGTTCATACTGGTCGACGCGCTGCCGATCGCCATGATGCTGCTTCGAAACGAGAGTGAGGTTGCCGAGGGAGGACATATCCAGGCAACTCCCATCGACTGGGTGCTGTCATGGCTGAACGAATTCACTGCGGATCCGTCAGACCCCGAAGTCGATGCATCGGCCGACAAGTAATCGACATCTAAAAGGCTCAGGCCGCCCGTTCTTAACAGAACACAGGGCGGCCTTTTCCTTTATCAGATAGTACATTGACTTTATTTATTATTAATGTTTTAATATAGCACCAGCGTAGAGCTTTCGCATTGTACCTCTATCTTGATGGTCCACGGAAGTTCCGCGAGACCTTTGAACACAATTAGGAGACACCCACATGTCATCGAAATATCCCGAAAATCACCTCGAGAAGACCATTCAGAATCTTGAACGGCTGAAGGGTGCTGCCGAGGCCGGCAAGGTCACATTACGACACCGCTGGCCACTCGGTTTCGTCGATCAGCCGGATGACATCGAGGCTGCTTCGACATCCGAAGTCATCCTCGAGTCGCTCAGCCAGATCGTCGACGAACGTATCCGTTACGCCGTCATCTTCGAGAAGCTCCTCACCCGCGAGGTTGAGTTCGGCATTCTCGACGAACAGCTCGACACCTGCTACGTCATCAGTAGCGCCGACCTGGTGGAGCTGATGACGGCGACGAATGGCGCTGATGGGAACGAGCGAGCATCGCTCGAAACACTCAACCGAACCATCAACACCCTCCTGCATTAATTCATCGGTCTTAGGCCGCCCAGGCTCCCTACACAGGAGCCACGGGCGGCCTTTCCCTTTTTAATGCTTATGTAAGAACTATTGTCTATAGTAATTTCTACAGCCATTTACAAAGGCCGACAAGTTGTGTAAAGTCGAGCCTTGTGTTTAGCTGGTTAAGCAAACGCAAGCAATATATGCCAAAAAACTTAGTCATCGTAGAGTCCCCAGCAAAAGCTAAAACCATCGAGAAATATCTCGGTAGTGACTTTCAGGTGCTCTCAAGTATTGGCCATATTCGCTCAATCGCCAAAAAGACGAAAACCGGCACGCCTCCTATCGACGTCGCAAACAACTTCGAAACTACCTACGAAGTTGACCCCGACAAAAAGAAAACTATCACCGAATTAAAGAAAGCAGCCAAAGCTGCCGACACCGTCTGGCTCGCAACCGATGAAGACCGCGAAGGGGAAGCCATTGCGTGGCACCTTTGCGAAGTCCTAGGTATCGACCCTTTGACGACCAAACGTATCGTCTTTCACGAAATTACCAAGCCTGCCATCGAAGCAGCACTACTTGAGCCCCGCAACGTCGACATGCAAATCGTCGCCGCTCAGCAAGCTCGTCAGATTCTCGACCGCCTCGTAGGGTTCGAACTTTCACCAGTCGTCTGGCAAAAAGTACCCGGCGGTAAATCTGCCGGCCGCGTTCAGTCACCAGCCGTTCGTCTGCTCGTCGAACGCGAACGTGAAATTCAGAAGTTCGAAGGCTCATTCACATTCAAGGTAACCGCCGAATTTATGAACGACGGTCAACTCGTCAAAGCAGAGCTGCCTGGCCGCTTCGACACAGAAGCCGAAGCGCAAGCCTTCCTCGATTCGTTGAAAAACGCAACCTTCACTGTCAGCAACGTCACAAAAAGTCCCGGTACACGCACACCTGGTGCACCATTCACCACTAGTACCCTGCAGCAAGAAGCCAACTCGAAACTCGGCTTTGGTGCCCGTGCTACAATGTCGTCGGCCCAGAAGCTTTACCAAGAAGGTAAGATTACCTACATGCGTACTGACTCAGTTAACCTGAGCGGCCAAGCGATTGCTGCGGCGAAAGACTACATCACCAGCCGTTTCGGTCCTGAATACTCAACCGTGCGCCAATTCAAAACCAAGAACGCGAGTGCCCAAGAAGCCCACGAAGCGATTCGTCCTACCGACATGGCCCAAGAACGCGGCAGCAGTAACGAATACGACCAAAAACTATACGACCTAATCCGCAACCGTGCCCTAGCTAGCCAGATGTCGCCAGCGAAATTAGAAAAGACAACCGTCACGATTAATATCAGCACAGGCGCAAAATTCTTTGAAGCAAAGGGGGAAGTCATCGTCTTCGCCGGATTCCTCAAGGTCTACGGTGCGGGTAAAAAAGATCCCGACATTCTTCCTGCGATGGAATCGGGCGATGAACTAGCACTGCAATCTGCACTTGCTAAGCAAACTTTTGCACGCCCACCAGCTCGCTTTACAGAGGGTGCACTCGTCAAGAAACTCGAAGAGCTTGGCATCGGCCGTCCTTCGACATATGCGACCATTATCAACACCATCCAGGCCCGCGACTATGTTGTGAAGGGTGAAGCAGAAGGGACGCCACGCGACGTCATCACTTTAACCGTCCAGCCATCTCAAGACGTCGAACGCGAAATCGTTAAAGAAAAGACTGGCTCTGATAAGGGAAAACTCGTCCCAACTGGTGTCGGTGAGATGATCAGCGACTTCTTGACCGACCACTTCGAACAGGTCGTCGACTACGGCTTTACTGCAACCGTTGAAGAAGACTTCGACAAGATCGCCGCCGGCGCACTGGCTCGTAACGTCATGCTCGAGAAATTCTACACACCATTCCACAAGCTCGTCGAAAACTCTGGCGGCATCGACCGTTCAGCCGTTGCGCAAGCAACACAAATTGGCATCCACCCTAAAACCGGGAAGCCAATCTCTGCGCGTTTCGGTCGGTTTGGCCCGATGCTACAACTCGGTGATCCCGAAAACAAAGAAGAGAAATTACAGTTTGCACCTATGCCAGCTGGTGCGCGCATCGACACGGTTACCCTTGAACAAGCCTTGAAGGCCTTCGAACTGCCACGCCTCGTCGGACAAACAGCCGACGGTAAAGACATCAAAGCTAACGTCGGTCGCTTTGGTCCGTACATCCAAGTCGACAAGCTCTTCGTCAGCATCAAGCCAATTGATCCGCACGACATCACCCTTGATGAAGCCCTTGAACTGTATGCCGCGAAGCTCAAATCCGAAGCAGAGAAGAATATTACCGACTTCGGTGATGGCATCAAAGTCCTCAACGGACGCTACGGCCCCTATATCACAGATGGCAAAAAGAACGCCAAGATTCCAAAGGACCAAAAGCCCGAAGAGATCACGCACGACGAAGCCAAGCAAATGCTCGAAGACGCACCAGCCCCTGGTAAAGGCCGCTTCGGACGTAAAGCTCCTGCCGCCGGCAAAAAGACCGCTACCAAGAAAACAGCTGCGAAAAAGAAGCCCGCAGCCAAGAAAACCGTCACCGCCAAGCGTACTCCTGCAAAGAAGTAATACAATGCTCGTAGACTACTCCTCGCCGCCACAAGACAGGGGAGTATTGCTTTTTTATTAAACTTATGCTATAATACAATATCGTACACTTAGCACACCCGCATTTCTAATGCAGCACCCGACAATTAGAAAGAGTTTGATGGACATCACAGTAAAGGCCACCCTTTCCACTGGCGACACGACCGAGCCTGGTCACCTGAATTCAGTACTGGAGGCGCTCATCCGAGCAAACAACCCCCTCGCTGGCAGATGGGAATACGAAAAGACAGGCACGTTCCGCACTGAGAAGGCTTCGCTGATCGAGATCAGTGGCATCCCCGGTAACGATCAGGTCGTCCAGCACCTGCAGCACGCGCTTCGCAACCTGTTTGGTATCGATGCGGTGATTCAGTTCGCAGCCATGGGCTCCGTCGTCTACAACCCCGACGCCATGACTGCAGCAATGCACCTCCTCAAGCAGCGCATGCTGTTCATCACCACGCGTCGTCGCACTTACGAAGCCTCGCAAGACAACACACCCCTGGCAACTCTCATCGCCGTCGACCACTAAGCAGTACATCCGCGCCCAACCCGAAAGGTGATTTATCCCGTCGGTAACGGCGCGGATTTTTCATATTTAGGACTATTTTGGATGAGAACACTATTTACAGCGGGTGTCTACTTCATGCTATAATAAATTAACCATACAAAATGTTTGACATACTATACATAATCTTGTATAATGAATAATATATTTGGATAGCAAATTAAACTCCGAGGTGGCGCGGAAAGAAAGAGCATATATGACCGAAGCGACTGATCAAAAACAGCCTACTATCGACCTGAAATCAGGTGTGAGTGACGTTCTCGCACTGATTGAACAAGAACGTGAACGTGAAATTATTACACGCCGTTTCGGACTATACGACCGACGTGAAACTCTCGAACAAATCGGGGAGCTGCTTGGCATTACCCGTGAACGCGTTCGTCAACTTGAAAAAGCTATCCTTATCCGCCTCAAGATCGCTGCCGAAGAAGGCAAGACAGAAGTCGTCACTACCCTTGAAAAGACATTTATTCGTACTCTCAGCGAAATGGGACGTGTTGCCCGTGTTCAGGACCTCGCTGACACCATCTATGGTCGCACAACAAACCAACAAGAACGTGCCCACGCTGCATTTATCGCAACTCTCGCACCTGGTTTGACTGTTATCGACGAAAACGACAACTACTACCACGCCGTTGGTATCGCTGAATACGGTGACGAAAAGAAAATCCGTAGCCAAGTCGACGACATCGTTCGTGTCATCAAAGAGAACAAAGAGCCTATGACTCTGGACCAGCTACACGACAAGCTCAGCTACGAGCACCCGATGCACGTTTCAGCGCTCGCAAGCGTCAGCAAGCAACTTGCACACCTGAAGGACACATGGGGATTAACCAAATGGCCAACTGTGAACCCAAAGAACATCCGCGACAAGATCTACGTGATCCTCGCAGAGAACAAGAAGCCACTGCACTTTTCACAAATCGCCAAAAGCATCAAAGACAGTAGCTTCAAACGTAAGGATGTCACCACACAGGCTATCCACAACGAACTGATCAAAGACAAACGCTTCGTCCTCATCGGCCGCGGCATCTACGCCCTTGATAACTGGGGTTACAGCAAGGGAACTGTCTCTGACATTATCGCCCAAGTCCTTCGTGACTCAAGCGAACCACTGCACCGCGATGAAATCGTCAAGCGCGTCCTCAAAAGCCGCCAGGTGAAGGAAACAACTATCCTTCTGAACCTGCAGAGCAAGGCGCAGTTCAAGCGCGTTGCGAAGGCGACTTATACACTCGACGAAGCATAGATAGTAAGCGTTACTCGACAAAAGTCCGCCACTCCCATTTCGGGACACCGTGGATAAAAAAAGAATCTTGGTTAATCCAGGAATCTTTTTTTATCCAGCGACATAATTAGTGTCCCTCGACGGGAGTGGCGGACTTTTCCCGGCCAACCACTTTGATACTCAGATGCAATCGCCGAGGAATAAATTCCTAATGAAAAAGCCCGATCGACTTTTTCAAGTAGATCGGGCAGGGGACCGAGAGGACCACGGGCAAACGCCACGCGATCCCCTCGAACACAAGAACCGAGGTTCTTAGCACTCCCGAACAGTAGGTGATGATGAATCGGCATAGGCGCTCTTCATGTACATAGGCTTCAACTCCGTCAGGCTACGGTGTCTGTTGCTCATTACAATACAGGGCACGAATGACCAGCTGGCCTCATCTCGCAGCTGCAAGCCCGCCATATTCATATACATCGACATGTCAGGGAACATTGCCGCCGCCATCAAAACTTCAGCGTGAGCCAAAGTAGCATTCCCTCCATTCGACGACTGCCTCAGCGCATCCTCCGGGCTCGTGCCCATGTAGGCATTCGGGTCAAATGCAACCCATCGAATACCAGGGGAATAGTTGATGTTCGGCGCGAGACGCATGCTTTCGGTGTCACTCCTAAGCTGCACTCCGCGTGTCTTCGCCGCATCGGCGGGCATCGGGATAAAGTTCCACCAAGCATCAAACGTTCGCTGGATACCCGATACACCACCTTCATCGGGGAGCATGACGGTCAGTAGCAGTATTTCGGTCCGAGTCTGACGAACAAGATTCGGCATAGACGGGATATCGGACGGAGTAAAACCGTTCTTGTCACCATGTTGTTCGAGAAAAGCTAAAACTTTCTCAATCTGCTTCGGCGCCGATGCGTACCACGATTCCGATGATGAGATCGGGTCCGACTTGATCTCGATGAGTGCCTGCAGCGCGTTCCGAGTCAACACAGGATCGAGGGTTCCATTTAAGAACCGATCCTCGATCACTCTGAGTTGTCTTATGCCGCGTTTTACTTCTTCCGTGACAGATGGCATGATGCTTCCTTTTTACCGTAGACTGCACCGTACGATCTGTATCGGTGCCCTCAACTTGTCATTGAGAACGGCGTTATGTAGATAAAAATTTTCTATATAACGCCACCCTCAAAAAAAGTGCTAAATTCTTAAGGTTCCTTTACGTTATATCATAAAAGTGGTATAATTGGAATAATATATACCGTAGCAATACCCGTAACGCGATTAGATCATTTCTCAGCCGTTGCCAGATCGTCTACAGAGTGAGAGAATAACATAGACACTATGAGTATCATCGGCGCCATTATCAATTTTTTCCTACAGTGGTACGTGTGGCTACCTATTGTTTTGGTACTCGCATATCTAACGTGGCGCAACTACAAACGCGCTGAAATCATCGAACCAGAGATCGAAAGTGATCTGTTAATTTTGGAAATTCCAAAGACCAACGACAAGCAAGAACTTGCCGCCGAACAGCTCTTCGCCAGTCTTCACGGTATTCTACGCGATCGCAGCGAACTCCGTGAAAATGGGGGAGTGCAAGAGCACGTTAGCCTCGAGGTCGCCTCTGTAAATGGACAGATCCGCTTCTATGCTTGGGTGCCAAAGCCCCTTCGCAGTTTTGTAGAGAGCCAAATCTACTCACAGTATCCATCTGTGCAGATTCGTGACGCCGAAGAAGACTACGTCGCACACGAACGCCAACACAGCGTGGTTTACACCTCTGAAATCGTTCTCACCGACAGCGAAATGCTGCCAATCAAGACATTCCAAAACTTTGAAGTCGACCCACTCGCCGGTATTACTGGCACACTCGCCAAACTTGAAACGACTGGTGAAGAAGTGTGGATCCAGATCCTCGCAAAGCCAATCGCCGATGACTGGCACAAGGGTTCTGAAAAATGGATTAAGGACGTCAAAGAAGGTAAGAAATCATTTGCAAAGGGTGGGGGGGCAGCCTGGCTCGGTGAAGTATTTGCAGCCCTCTGGAAACCGCCCGAAGAGACAGCCAAAGCTGCCAGTGCGCCAAAAGAACTCTCTGACCGTAATAAAACCCGTATCGCCGAAGCTGAAAAGAAGGCAACAAAGCTGGGCTACCAGGTCAAGATTCGCTTGGCATACCTCGGTGAAGACCAGGTGAACGCACGCCAAAAGATGCAAGCGATTGTCGGAACATTCAAACAATATAACTCAACGAACTTGAATGGATTCAAGATTTCAAACGCCAGTTTTAAATCCGAAGATCTGATCAAGTACCGCAAACGCGCCTTCGGACGCGGCGGCTACATCTTAAACATCGAAGAGCTCGCCAGTGTCTTCCACTTACCGCACACGAACGTCGAGACACCAAACATCGTCTGGGCTAGCTCGAAGACCGCAGAACCGCCTGCAAAGCTACCTATCATCACAGGTGACCCGTCAATCGACGAGAACATCAGCGCCTTTGGTCTGACGAACTTCCGCGGCATTAACCATCAGTTCGGCATGCTGCGCACTGACCGCTCACGTCACGTCTACATCATCGGACAAACCGGTGCGGGTAAGTCAGGTACACTCGAACTCTTCGCCCTTAGCGACATCTTCCACAACCACGGCTACGCTATCATCGACCCGCACGGTGACTTTGCCGTCGACAACATGCGCTTTATCCCGGGTAGTCGCATGAACGACGTCGTCTACTTCAACCCAGCAGACACTGCGTTCCCATTAGGATTCAACCCATTAGAGGTCACGAACCCAAGCCAAAAGACTAACATTAGCTCCGAAGTCATCGGGGTATTGAAGCGCATGTTCGGTGAATCATGGGGACCTCGTCTGGAATACATCCTGCGTTACACCATCCTGGCGCTCCTCGATCGTCCAACAACGACCATGCTCGACATCACCCGTATGCTTACCGACAAGAAGTTCCGCAAGGAGACCCTTGAATACTGTACCGACACCGTCGTCCTACAGTTCTGGAACGTCGAATTTGCCAGCTGGAACGATAAGTTCCAATCAGAAGCCATCGCACCAGTTTTGAACAAAGTCGGTGCCTTTACCGCTAACCCAATTATCCGTAACATTATCGGCCAACCAAAGTCGACCTTCAACATCCGCGAAATCATGGATGAAGGCAAGATCCTCGTCGTGAACCTCTCAAAGGGACTGATCGGGGAAGACAATGCAGCAATCCTCGGTGCCTTCATGGTCACCAAGATTCAGCTGGCTGCCATGAGCCGCTCGGACATTCCAAACATTGCCGACCGTCGTCCGTTCTACCTGTACGTGGACGAATTCCAGAACTTCGCCACCGATTCATTCGCGACGATTCTATCCGAAGCCCGCAAGTACGGCCTTAACCTGACTGTCGCCAACCAGTACATCTCACAGATGACTGAGACCGTCCGTGACGCTGTCTTCGGTAACGTTGGTACGATGATCTCGTTCCGCGTCTCAGCCGACGACTCACCAATCCTGGCGAAGCAGTTCGAGCCACAGTTCGAACCGCAAGACCTCCTGCAGATGCATAACCGTCACTTCATCATCAATATGGTGATCAACGGTGAAAAAGCGCCGGCCTTCAGTGCAACCACATTGACGCTCCCTCCAGAACAGATTGACAACAGTGGTCGCATTATCGAGAATACCCGCCGTAACTTCAGCCGTCCTCGTGCTGAAGTCGAGACCGAAATCGACGCCGCATTACAGATGCAGAACACCCAACAGCAGCAACAGCAAAAACCGCCACAATCTCAGTCACAGGCGAAAGTCTGGCCCGTTGAAAGTGGCGCGACAGCCGTACGTCAAGCCATGGGATCTGGGAACCCTCACCCAGCGTCAGCAACCAGCACACCTTCAACACCAGGCGCAGAGCAGGGGACTGACAAGCCAAAACGCAAGCGCACCCGCACCAGGAAGCGCAAACCCGCAACACCAGCCGGCGACGCTCCACAAGCACAATAAATAGACGGCTTTTTCCTAGGAAATTACCTCTGTTTCTTTTATACTTATGCTTATACATGGGCATATCTAAAACCAGCACTTCCGTAAAGACCAGCGCCTTTACCATCGTCGAACTTTTAATTGTCATCGTCGTTATCGGCATTCTCGCCGCAATCACCATCGTCGCTTTCAACGGCGTCCAACAAAAGGCTCGTACGGCAACCCTCCAATCCGACCTAAAGAACGCTGCGACGCAGATCGGCATAATCTACGCCGACACCGGTGTATACCCTGTTGATATTCCAGATCTCAAAAAGAGCGACTCGACAATTTTACACTACGCGTACATCAGCAACTCAAGCTACTGCCTGTCGGGCACCGATTCGAGCAGCTCAACCTGGTACCGCATCTCTAATACCGAAGGAGTCCGTACGGGTGCTTGTCCAACCGGGGGCACCTACTGGGTCGCAAAGAACCCAGCCGTCAACACACAGGCTGCTGCACCCAGTGGGGGATACACCAGCGGAGTAACACTTGCCGCCATTTATCAAACACCGGCCGGTACAACCAACATCGTCGGCGCAACAAATGACGTCTACATCAAGATAGCCCAAGCAAACCCGTCATCCGTCTCGGGGTTAGCAGGGGACGGAACTACCTGGGCATTAAATAACGCCGTGCCATCAACGTCGCCGAACCGCATGATCGTATCACGTGCGCCAACAGTGGCGCGCTCTACACTAAACGGCACGCAGTTTAGTACCACCTATACCTACCCAACGCTGACATTGCCAATCATCGTATATAGCACACCAACAGTGGCCGCCATCTGGCCATACCCAATGTCCTATCAGGAACAACAAGGCGCCCTGGCGTGGTTAGAGCAGTATGCAAACTAAGCCTTCATCCCACCGAGGCTTCACCATCGTCGAACTGCTGATCGTCATCGTCGTCATTGGTATCCTGGCCGCCATCACGATCATCGCGTATAACGGTATCCAAAGTAGAGCGAAGATCGCCACCCTTCAATCAGACCTCGTTAATACTGCCAAAAAACTTGAAGTATACAAAACGACCATCAGTACTACCGATCAGTATCCTAGCGATACAGCTACGGCTGGTGCAACTTACACAAGTACCTTGAGCTATTCGCCAGGCGGCTCGAACTTCTGCCTGGACGGCGTGTCTGACGGTACCAGTTATTACATTACCAATGGCACAAAAGTCCAAACCGGCACTTGCACTCTCACAGACCAACTTGGTGCGTGGTGGCAACTCGACAACAACGTCAACGATGCCAGTGGCAATAATCTCACCGGCGCGACAATGAGCGTCACCCCAACAGTAGGGCAGGATGGACAAGCCAACAGTGCATACCTGTTCAACGGCACCAGCGGCTATATCGCACTCCCTGCTAGCACGTTCCTGAATCCAACGAACAATTACTCGATTAGCGCCTGGATCAAGCTCGATGCCTGGAACGGAACCGTCGGCTGGAACGATATCATCGCAGGAAGTACTGGTGACTGGGGCTTTGGCATTGCTACTAATTCCAGTGGGACAACGCAGCTGATGCTGACGCGGGTAAACACAGTCGATGCACCCCCAGCAACGCTTCCAGTAGCACGTCTGGTGTGGAAGCATGTACTTGTGACATTTACCAATGGGACAGCGTCATACTACATCGATGGACAGCCTAACGGTATTGTCGCAGCGGCGGGGCTCAGCACGATCACTACCTCGCAGAAGCGCATTGGCGTACGAAACCCCGCGACAAGCTACTTCAAAGGCGTCATTGATGATGTCCGCGTTTATAACCGCGTACTTACACCTGGTGAGGCCCAGATCCTCTACAGTGGGGGAGCCAAGTAGTGCAGCGGCGCCGTAAAGGCTTCACCATCGTCGAACTGCTGATTGTCATCGTCGTCATTGGTATCTTAGCCGCGATAACTATCGTCGCATTTAATGGCGTCCAAGCCCGCGCGGCCACTGCCAAACGACAGTCCGACGTTGCGACGTATGTCAAAGCCATCACCATCGCTCGTAACAACACCGGCAAGAACCTCGGTGCTATCACCGGTAGCTACTGGTCTGCGGGCGGCTGCGAAGCCAGCAGTGGCAACCTTGGTAACATTGAGCCAAAGAATCTTCCAAAATCTCACATTTGCTGGACATCCTATTATGATAACCTCGCCAAGATTGGCGCCGCAGCTGGTATCAACCTGGACGGTTTGAAATCTGGAGATAGTCGCGGTAATCCATACGTACTCGACGAAAACGAAGGTGAGACAGCATCATGTGGTCAGAGTGACGCCGTTGCGTACTACGTGGGCAGTGGGGCAGTATCAGCAACGGCTGCCTGGATTCCTGTCGCAGGCTGCTAAATAATACCCAAAAATTCATTGCAAATAATAGCGTAAAGACTATTATATAACTATGGAAAGAGCAATGCCGGAGATCAATTTAAACTACCCAATTTTGATTGAAATTGGAGGGAGCTCAGGGAGTGGCTTCATCTTTCATCATCCCTTGACACATCGCCTTTATCTCGCAACGGCAGAGCACGTCTTATTTAATCAGCGCAGTGGCGAGCTACTTGGCCCAACAATGACCCTGCACATACCGACTGGCGTACGAGACACACCCAAAAAGATCGTTGCTGATGTTAATAAATTGATCTTTCGCAAAAAAAACAGCGTAGATATTGTCGTAGTTGAAATTGCCGAAACGGGTGACGCGGACAATACAGCCGATAACGAGACCTACCATATCAAATTCGTAGACGGTATCTCAAAACACAAAAATACAAAAAATGTCACGTTTACTCATGTCCCGTTTGATTCATTCATTAAGTTTGAAGATGTCAGAATAGGAAACGACGTTTTTGTACTAGGATATCCTAGCTCCTTAGCTGGTGAACAAATTGAATATGATCGTCCACTCCTTAGAAAGGGCATCATAGCTGGCATTAATGTACCCAAGAAAACAATTGTTATCGATTGTCCTGTATATTTCGGTAACAGTGGTGGGCTCGCCCTCCAAGTCAGTGGAGCACCTGGCAACTTCAAATACAATGCAATAGGCGTAGTATCGCAATACGTTCCATTTGTTGATGAACTAACGAGCCGCCGACTAGGCTTTGTGAACACTAGCGTCGAAAACTCGGGCTACGGTATCGTTGTACCTACGGATACAATATTCGATCTGACAAACGAAGAGCCAGAAGAGGGAATTGAGGTTCAGGCATCTATCAAATAACTGAACGAAAGTTTATAGAACAAAATTAGAACATTATCGAACAGCCATTTTAGCGCATGAATACGCAGATATGTACATAAACATACCAAGCAGACTCAGTCAGGCCCAGAACGAAACGCAGGCTAGGTAGCAGGACGTAGTAACGATAAAAATTAAAACAAAAGGCCGAAATAGGCCGGACCAAAATGCGCAGCGTGTGATTAGTAGGTCGTGAGTTATATATAGCTTTAACGTCGCACAATATATCTTTTACGACATAGCCCTTAGTAATAATAGTTGATTACTCATGCGTCCCAATAGGGGTAGTATTGGCGGTATACTGCTATACAAACGTACAACAAACTTTTCATACGTCGTCATTACTATACGCACGACTATCTATATAGGTTTCACGCCTTATGCGTATATACGGCCATTCCAGCCGTACCCCTGCGTTGTATTTAATGTCGCATTTGTGACCCTGTACGCATAGTTATCCACAATCGTCGATATGTGGCCTGGCATGTATTAGCCCGTGAAATGAATTATTAAATCCCCCTATCACTCTCCCACTACCCCATTGTTTGACTTTTTTGCATTTATGTATGTTTATATGTTTTTTTGTGTTTTATAAAAACAATAGAACAAAAATAGAACATAGCGTAGGGGAAGATAGAGGAGTGGGGCGGTGTGATTTTTAGGCCGAGTGCCAACTGAGCTTATCAGGCCTGACTATATACCTATAGGTATGCGGCGCGGCCTTCGACTCGTACGTCAATGTACTGCGCGGAAATACTTTTTGACTGTAAGTATGTGAGTGATCGAATCATATCCTCGACCTGCTCCCCCGCTCCCCTGTCGATTGATAATTTTACAAGCGGCTGCACGTCTTTGAGGCGGATCTGAATTTGGCGCGTCGTACCTGTTGGCAATATAGCCTGAGTAACGATGTAACTCCCCTGCCCTGCTATCCCTTTTTCGCTCAGCGAGACAACTCGTCCTACAAAGCTCAAGAGACGGGCGCTGGCAACGGTACTCCCCTGCTCTGGTGAAATACCACTCTGGTCGATAATCTGCACACCGGGGGTGTCATAATAGTTATTCTGGAAAACGACCCCTGTATTGTCGACGTAGTACTGCTTGCTATTAATCTGCCAGCCAGCAACAGGTGGGCGCAGCGTCAGGGTGAAGTTAGACTCAACAATATTTGTTGTGCTCGATAGCTTCACATGGGATACCTCAGGGAGGGCAGCTGCGACGTACTGGCTCAGTGCGGTCTCGTTCAAGGCGAAGCGAAGCCGCTCTACGGGGTGGATTGCCAAGTAGTCATTAATGATTTTTTCGTACACGGCTGGAGTAATCGCACGTGACAGTGCGGCGGTTGAGCCGGTCACATTTGCGCGCGCTGTAAACTGCGTCATAAGTGCGGCCAAGATGATAACAATCCCAAATACGAGGCCTAGAATTGCACTAATCTTACGGCGACGTTTGGTCAAGTTATGGACACGGGCTCGTTCAGACACGGGCTCACCATCGGGACGTCGAATACTACTGATCGTCTGATTACGACGAAACTGACTGTTCGCGTCAGGTATAGCTGGCGTACGAACGTAGTCAGGTGATGCGCGACGGCGAGGCACGTCTTTGGTCGCTTTACGAGGGAACTGTATCATGGCTATGGTTTATTATAGCTTACGAACGCCGTGCGGCTAGTATCATTCTTGCCATATCTTTTGCGGCTTCGGGCTTGCTGAACGCATGGAAACGCGCGGCCATATCGGCAGTCTGCGTAGGTTCGTCTAATAAAGTTTTGATTTCTTTGGCGAGTAAAAGTTTATTGGCATCAAGTAGCTCTTCATCGAGCACCGTCACAGCGCCTGCTTCGGCATACACCGCGGCGTTCTTGAGCTGATGACCACCAGTCAGTTTACCGTTAGGAATCAAGATTGTTGGCTTTTGCAGCGCTGCAAGCTCGAGAATCGTTGTTGCGCCGGCCCTCGTCACAACGACGTCCGCTGCAGTCAGCAGGCTGTGCATATTCGTGACAAATGGATAGAGCTGAAAGCGGTCACTATCAGCAGGTAGGAGTGCGCGGAGGTCATCGTACTGTCCTGCACCCGCAACCAATACAACAGAGGTAAATTGTTGTAGCTGATGCAACGTTTCGGCCACTACTTCGTTGATTCGTGCAGCCCCAAGTCCGCCACCAGTTACAACGACCAGTGGGTGAGTTGGCGCTATCCCCCACTCCTGCTTTGCAGCTGCTTGCTCGTCTGTAGTGTACGGATGAAAGTCAGATGCAATCGGAATCCCGACGTACTGTGTTTTCGCCTTCGGATACGGATAATATTCTAGTGGTGCGCCGGTTCCGATCGCTGTCGCCCACTTCGATAGAACTCGGTTGGTTAGGCCCGGGTGTGCGTCTGAATCGTGAATAACGAGCGGGATTTTTAATAAGTGCGCCGCAAATCCGACAGGTAAGCAGACGTAACCGCCCTTGGTGAACACAACGTCCGGGCGCCAAACGAGGAGCTTAAAGAAGCTTTGAAGAAAACCTACGCCAACTTTGAACGCATCGCCAAAGTTCTGCGCCACCAGTGATGGCCAGGTGAGTTGCTGAAAGACAGTCAGATGGTGATAGCGTCGGAACTTACCGGCAGCAATTGTCTGCACGGGTATCGTCTTGTCGTAGGCCGCAACTGTGGCGCGCGCTTGCGGGGCAAACTTTGTATCACACCAAAAACGGAGTTCTACGTGTGGGTAGATGGTCCGGAGTTCTTTAAGAACCGCTACGACTGGCGTAACGTGTCCGCCCGACCCGCCGCCCACTGTCAGAATTCGCATGTGTGGTCTCCTTTATTCTTGATGAATGGACTGTGTACTTGGAAAGCTGGAATACCAGCCCTAGCGCCGCCGTCATGAAAATCATGCTGGTACCACCAAAACTGAGCAACGGCAACGTGATACCCGTTAATGGGAAAATCCCAATCATCGCTGCTATATTAAGGATAACATGCGCGCCAAACCAGCCAAAGACGCCCGCTACCAGCAGCTTTAGGCGCATATCAACCAAATGGTCCAATACCTTCAATAGACGCATCAGGAGGGCTACAAACAGTGCCATAAGGATAACTAAGCCAACGAAGCCAAACGTCTCGCCCAATACGGCAAAGATCGAGTCGTTAATGACTTCCGGCAGGTAGCCCGTTGCCTGAACGCTATTACCGATCCCCACACCCATCAGGCCGCCCGACCCGATGGCGATCTTGGCGTGCTGAATGTGATAGGCACCAGCGTCTTCCGTGCTACTAGAGTCGCCCTGTAGGTACGTCGCAATACGATCGACGCGGTGTGGCGCGGTGAAAATAAACAGCGATCCGACGACAAGAATCGTCGCAGCGAGTGCGAGTCCCACCTTTTTACTAAGTCCCGAAACAAATAGCATGGTCACGACGATTGCAGATAGCGAGATACCCGTACCGAGGTCTTTTTGAATCACCACAATAAATAGAAGTGAAATACCCGCCATCACAGCTACGGGAATCAGCGTCTCTTTAAGGTCGTTGATCTTCCCTTCTTTCATGCGCGCACCAAGGAATACGGCCAGGTATAACAGGATGCCAAATTTTACGATTTCCGCTGGCTGCAGGCTTCCAAAAACGCCGAGGTTGAACCAGCGACTAGCACCGTTTGTTGCTTCGGCGATCGGTAGATTGGCCTTATTGGCAAGGAACAGCACCGCACAGGCAATTAATCCTGCGATAAATACTTTGGTGGCATGTTTGACGACGAAGCTATACGGCACTGTCGATAACACCCAGAAAGCGGCAATCGCCAGTACCAGGCTAATTGCCTGCTTTATAAAGAAGTACGTATCCGAGAAATTACTGCCGATAGCGTTATTGAGGACATTCGCGCGTTGTGGGCCGATCGCGTAGATCACAACGAGCCCCACGAGCATCAAGATACCCATGTACAGCGCGATCAAATAATCGGGGCGATGCTTGCGAACGACTTCCGCCGTCCTATCTTTCCACCCGCGATCGCGCATCTTAAATGTTGCCTCCAGCAACTGCCAGCATGACACCGAAGAACGCAGCTACGGCAGCGATCACCCAAAAGCGCATTGTGACTTTCGTTTCAGGCCAACCGCTTGCTTCCAGGTGATGATGAATCGGTGCAGAGATGAATACTTTGCGTTTAAATACTTTCTTGCTAAAGATCTGAATAAGGCTCGAACCAGCCTCGATGACGAACACGACACCGATGATTGGCAGCAGGAACAGTGTATCGGTCAACATCGCAACAACACCCAGGGACGTACCTAGCGCAAAGCTTCCGACGTCACCCATAAAGAAACGGGCAGGATAAATATTGAACCACAGGTAGCTCAGTAAGGCGCCGGCGACCGTGAAACAAAAGGCGGCAATCATTGGAGTCCCCTGCAGCAGTGCAATGGTACCGAATGCGCCGTAGGCAATAACGGCAAGTCCACCAGCAAGGCCATCAAGACCATCACTAATATTCACGGCGTTGCCCGCTGATACAACCGCGAGGGCAAAGAGCGGAACGATGAACCAGCCAATTGCAATGCTTCCCAGGAAAGGAACATGTACGGCGTCGATACCGAGTTTCTCGTAGAAGAACCAACCCAGACCCAGACCAATAATGGTAATCATCACAAATTTGAAGCTAGAGCGCAGTCCTGCAACACCCTTACCGGTTCCACGCAGGTTAATGATGTCATCCAATAGTCCGACAGCAGCACCTCCCAACAGTGCAGCCAGTGGCAACCAGGTCTCTTGGCGATCGAGGTTAAAGAAGAATGTCACGAAGGCAATCGCAATCACAAAGATCACACCTGCCATCGTTGGGATGTTACGCTTGAACTTGTTCGCGTGCAGCTTTGTGAAGACCTTAAGGATCTCCCCTGTCGTGCTTTCTGTGCGCTGCTTTTTCCAGAACTTAAAGCGGTACGCCATGAACGTATAAATCGGCGTCAAGAACATCGCGAGCAAGAACGCACCCACACTTAAAATAAATGTTCGTGCCAGTTCGTTTGTTAGGATTTCTACAGTAAAACTCATCATTATTAACCTTTCGGGTGAACCTTTAGATAGTCGAGCATCCAGTTAGATATATCGGTGAAAATTGGAAGTGCATCGCGTGCGCCCTGTAGCTGTTTATCTTTGCCTGATAATCGTACCATTATGACATACTCGGCCTCGTTCCCACCACCATATCCCAGGTAACTTCCCACGGTTTCAGTGTCGCTATAGCCACCCGCAACTCCCACCTGGGAAGTTCCGGTTTTTCCGCCGATATAGTACCCGGGTTTGTCGGTGCGTCCGAATGATTCTGCGCGGGCGTCGTGCGTCGCCTTCACGATTTGATCGGACGTCGATTTTGCCACCAGGTTCGTGGCAACTGGCGCAGCGACGGGGTTTTGTTTGTAGCCATCAGCCGTCATGTGGCCATCGATAATCGTCGGCTTGTAATACGTGCCGCCGTTGATCAGCGCACTAAAACCAGCTGCGACCTGTATCATCGTCGTGTTCAGCCCTTGGCCGAATGACATCGTCGCGTAGCGTACTGCGTTCCCCTGCTCGTCTTCAGGTGAGAAGATCGTACCAGCTGACTCGTTCGCCAGCTCAATACCCGTCAGTTGTCCCAGGCGTAAACGGTCGTGGAAGTACTCGTACATCGTATTGCGCGCCGTCAAGTTCACCGAACTACCGTCACCAAGGCGTTGCGCGATTGTCACGAAGCCCGTATTCAGCGACCAAGTCAGTGCGTGCTGGAACGTAATAATACCGGTCTGGCCTTTGGTCGCATTCCCTACGACGTAGTTATCGCCAATCTTTATCGAGTCGGTGTTGTTATACGTATCCGATGGTTTCACAACGTTCTTGTCGATTCCGGTTGCCAGTGTATAGGTCTTCAGGCTCGAACCTGGTTCGTACGGATCAGATACGACGTTATTATTGAAGTTCGCGACGTCTTCGACTTTGTTGTATTCGCCCGGACTATACGTTGGCTGGTTAGCCATTGCCAAAATCTTACCTGTGCGTGGATCCATCGCCAGCACACTTCCGTAGGTTGCGCCGGTACGCTTGATACCCTCGGCGAGTGCAGCCTCTGCCTTTGACTGAATATTACGGTCCAACGAAAGGACAACGTTATCACCATCCACTGCTGGGGTACGAATATTATTCTGTCCAATTGTCAGCGGTACATAACTGACGTCCGTTACGGCTTGTAACGTCCCATCCTTCCCCTTTAAATCATCATTCAGATAGCCTTCGATACCATAGCTTCCTTCGCCCGTTGTATTCACAAAGCCAAGTACTTGTCCGGCTAATCCACCCTCTGGGTAGACGCGCTGGCTCATTTCTTGGAACCCGATGCCGCTGAGGCCTTCTGCTTTAATCTTGTCCGCTTGGACGCGCGTGACCTTTGTTGCCAAGATCTGGTAGCGGCTCTTTTTGTTATCGATGAGTGTATCGAAATCCGGACGGACATTTCCGCCCGCGACGCTGCGAAGTGTTTCGACAACTTTCGCCTTGTCATCAACCGTCACTGGGTCGGCGAATACCGTGTAGACTGTCTCGTTCAAGACAAGCTGCACGGGCTCGTCACCGCTCATGGCGTAAATAAGCCCACGGCTCGCAGGGATCACAAACCGCTTCTCTTGCTCTTCTTTCGCAAGTGCAACGTAATGATCATGTTGAATCACCTGCAGGTAAAATAATCGGATCACAAAAATGGCCATGATACCCAGTACCAAGGCTGCAAGGATGCGAGATCGACTCCCTTTAATTAGTTCTAACTTCATAAGCTTTATCTATTATATTACTGTTGGACGTAATCTGTACTAGCTGGAGTCGTTAAGTTTGCGGCGACACTGCTCTTTTTCACATTTTCAAGTGCAGTCAAGCGAGCGTTTTCGATGTTTAGATCATTCTTTTGATCTGTCAGTTCGGCAATTTGGCTATCAATCTTTTGTGATTCGTAGTCGTAACTCGTTGCACGAGTCGCCTGCGTTAAGTAGATCAGACCAAGCACCGTGATCATCAATGCCACAAGGACAGTATGTGCGACAGGACCGAGTTTGACGGAAGACACAAAACGAGTTGTGTTTTGGTTGCGCGACCAGTTTTGCTGGCGACGACTGGCGTAGTACGTGTTTTGGGAGTTGTGAGATGACATTGTGGTGAAAGTCTTTTTGTTTTAATATTTTGTTTTTTTGTTTTTGGAATAAGTGCTGAATATGGTGCTCTCCCCCGACGCACCGTCAGGGGAGAACTTTTTGAATTACTTTACGCGAACTGCAACGATTTGTGGTTGGTCTGCGTATTGTACTGTGATGTGAATTGGCATGGTGTTTTGCCCTTTCGATTTTTTTGTTTATTTTTTCACTGCTCCTCGTAGCTTTGCACTACGAGATCGCGGATTGTGAACATCTTCGGTGGCTCCAGGGATCGGCTTCTTGGTAACTGGTGCAAGTTCGGCTTCAAGGCCTTGCTCATACTGTTCTTTAAAGAAACGCTTTACGAGGCGATCTTCGAGGCTATGGAAACTGATTACTGCAACTCGTCCGCCTTTATTCAAAAGCTTTGGAAGAAGTGGTAATGTCCTTTCTATTTGCCCGAGCTCGTCGTTGACGGCAATGCGGAGCGATTGGAATGTGCGCGTGGCAGGGTGGGTTTTTTTCCACTTACCACGATGGTTTTCAGCGATTAAGGTCGCGAGTTTTTCGGTTGTCTCAAACGGACGATGTGTAATGATCAGCTCAGCGGTTCGCTTTGCGTTCATGTATGGCTCTTCGCCATATTCATGAATGATCCTTGTCAGTTCGTCGAGTGATGCTCCATTTACAAGGTCGCTGGCAGTCATTAACTGTCGGCGGTCCATACGCATATCAAGCGGTCCACTGTGTTTAAAAGAAAACCCTCGGTTGCTTTGGTCAAGCTGTGGTGACGACACCCCCAGATCTATCAAGATAAGGTCGAATGCTTTCCCCTCTTCAACCAGTCGCGTTGCGGCTTGTTCGAAGTTGGTGTGCATCAGACGAACGTCTTTTTCGGCGAAGTGTGACAAATGCTCGATTGCATAGTCATCACGATCAACCAGGACGCTCTCGATATAATTTTCGGTCTGTCTCAATACTTCACTTGCGTGTCCACCGTACCCTGCTGTCAGATCGAGATAAGACTCGCCTGCTTTTGGGGCTAGTGTTGCAAGAGTTGCATCGAGCAGAACCGGAATATGATGTGGTGGTTGTTCTTTACTCATTGACTCTTAGTATACCACTGTTATTAGCAGTCGTTTACTAGGAGGAAATCGAGATATGATTACATATCTCGCTTCAATTCCTTGGATAAGTGAAAAAATAAATAAATTGATTTTTTCTCTTCTCGCTCGGAATTTCTCGAGATCACCTAACTGATAGTGAAGCTGTTTGTTTTCGCAGGTGTGTTTGTTTTTAAAAAGTCAGTTATATCTATTAATGGGGGTCGCATAAAGCAACTCATACCCTAGATATAACTTGTTGAGAGACTTATGTGAGGTGGAGTTTGGGAGGTGTGTTTTTTTTGAGCAAGGTGCACTAGGTTGGTTAATGTGTTCCTAGAATCCACGCCTCACTACCAGATAGTTGATCTCGAGAGTGTTTCTCTTGTTTTGTTTGTTAAGGAACAGACGATAATTTCGGAAATTGCCTATACAGAACTACGGAGTCATCAGACGCCAGTACTTACCCGCTCGAACAGCTACTATGTCACGATCAATTGCAGCGTACTCTAAAAGATGCTGTTCAATCGTAATTCGTCCCTGTTTTTGATCGAGATCGGCTTCGGTTTTGCCGCGTCGAAATTGCACATTCACATCTGCGGTCTTCTCATCAAGAATGCTGCCAGATGCGCTTAATGCGGTTTCAACTTCCCCATCCCAGATATTTTTTGGGTAGAGGTGCAAATAAGTACCGAATCCACGAGTCAGAACGACACCCGAGATAAATTCTTCGCGAAGCTCTGCAGGAATCGTCAATCGACGCTTGTCATCCAGTCTTCGTTCAAAATAATCTACGCTTGCCACTTTTGGTTCTTCTCCTCGATTAATTCGATGGATCTTTGTATAGGTTTTTTTAATGTATTTGTTTGTCTTAGTGGGCGGTTTTGCCTTATCACTGGACTCATCATACAACCCACTTCTACCCACTACAACCCCCTTTTTTGACATAATAATTACTATCTGTTCATTTATCCACAGAAGTGTGAATAACTTTAGCGTTTTAAAGGGTAAAACAAAACCACGCTTTAGTGGATAAAGCGTGGTAAAAAATGCATGAAACGGTCACTGTCAGCAGACGCTGCGATGTATTACTTGGTCAGTTGTTTTTCGAGTGTGATCACCGCATCTAGATTCTCAACAGGCACAACGTAGCTTGGAAGGTTTTCCATGCCCGCATCAAAAACCGACTTCACCCAGTAGCCCCGGCAATCGGCCGCAAGACCCTTAAACGAGAACGGCTTATCATCAACGAAGACAATCTGTGAGGTTGTTTTGCCCCCAAGCTCTTCTGGGAGCTGATACATGCCTGGCTGGATGCGCCATGAGGTAATCAGGTCACCCTTGAACGTCTCTTGTGTGACGAGGTACGGAATCGCACCCAGACCACTTGCTTCGATCTTTAACGACTGCCCTGTTGGTGATCCGTAGGTCAGAATGCCGAAGTTCGTATCTGGCAGCGACTGAATGAATTCCATTAACTCGCGCGCACCCGGCATCAATACATCTTTATTCAGCATTAACTCTCGGTACTTCGCTTCGATCGCGACCAACCCTTCCTCCCCTACTTTCTCTACAATAAAATCACGCAAGGAAAAGCCTTCGCCAAATAACGACGAGTCTTCAATCTTTTGGGTCAGTTCGCCTGCAAGGCTCGCGTTACTCCACGACGTGGCATCGCGCATCATATCAGCCGCAGCATGAGTGTCTAGAAGCGTCCGGTCAAGGTCAAGAATATAATATGTGGCAATGTGATTATTTTGCACTGTGATATATCTCCATTATTGATTTAGCAACGGCAGCGGTATCATGTCGGATCAGCGAACGGGTCACCGGGATGACGTCGCCTGTATGCGGTGCGGCGATCTTGCCAAGGAAATTACCTCCGACAGCTTTGTAGTGGGCAACTGACAAGATCTCGCTATCAATGCGCGTGATGTACCCACCCTCTTCTTCGTAGCGGACAGCAATTTCTGGTGACGGAGCCTCTTCGTTGTACAACACGTAGTCAAGGAACCGACGACCGGCAAAACGCTCGATCTCGGCCGCGTGGTCACTGACCGTAAAGTTATCGGTCTGTCCACGCTTACTGACCAAGTTCGATACGTACACCGTCAGCGCATCGGTCTTCTCGAGTGCCTCACCTATCCCATCGATAATCAACAGTGGACCGAGCGAAGTATATAAATCACCGGGCGCGATTACCACAACATCGGCTTGTTCGATTGCGGCAATTGCAGCCGGGTTTGGCGATGCAGTCGGTAACAGCGAGAGGTCTGCTTTTCGCGGATCGTGCTTAAAGAATTCGGCATCAATCACCCGCTCACCGTGCAGGATCAAACTTGTGTCGGACCATTCCATTTTCAGGCGCACGTTATCAAGTGTTGCAGGGATCACAACACCGTTTACACGTAAGATCTCGGATGCTGTTTCTACCGCTTCACTAAAGTCACCACTGACCTTTTCCAGTGCCGTCAGTAGCAAATTCCCGAATGAGTGCCCCTTGAACGTCCCCACTTCAAAGCGATAATCGAACAAGTCACGAATCTTCGGAGAGTCACTGAGCGCAACCAAACACTGACGCACATCACCTGGGGGTAATGTCCCTAGTTCGTCACGCAGTACACCGGTGCTGCCACCATCATCGGCCATACTGACAATTGCTGCTATTTGCGAAGTATAGCCCTTTAAGGCCGATAACATCGTAAAGCTGCCTGTTCCACCCCCAATAACTACAATTTTCACTTCGTTCTTCGTGAATGGATCTTTCATGGTTCTCCTAATTATCTCTCAGTCGTTTAATGACGCGGCCGAACCACGCCGCACTCGGGCGCAAGGTTCGCTTCCCCGTCTTGTAGTCCATTGCAACCAACCCGAATCGTGGCCATTTTCCGTAGGCCCATTCAAAGTTATCCAGCAGGCTCCAATGTAGGTAGCCTATCAAATCCACCCCGTTCTTGAGCGCCTTTTGCATGCCAATAATCGTCGCTTTGATCCATTGCTCGCGGTAAGCATCGTCAGCATCTGCGACACCGTTCTCGGTGATCATCAGTGGAAGCTTATATTTGCGGCTTAGGCGTTCAAGCGCGTATTGAATGTCGCCAGGTGCCAGTGCCCAGTCGACATCACTATACTCCGCTTTTTCCGAGTTATGGACACGGTAGCCCAGCAGCCGACCGGATTGATAGTAGTTCACACCCAAGAAGTCACTGTGTTTTACGTACTTTTTAATAAAGTAGTCATCCTGAAAATACTGAAAAAGGTTTGCGCTCAGACGGCTTAACCATGCCGTGTCCCCAGGGAAGAAAAAGACCGTATTTTTAGCGATGCCGATCTTGTAGCGACGATTCAACGTATGAAGCGCCTTCACGGCTTTTTTGTGTGCCAGCGCCTGGTTGTTCCCAACCTGCCACACTTTAAACAGACTCGCCTTATTCGGTGGCCAGTTCTGTAGATAATAGCTTTCAAAACCGTAGACTTCTGGTTCGTTAATTGTGACGATAAAGCGCACACTGTTGCCTAGTTCGCTCATAATCTTCTCGGCGAAGCGCACAAAGTACTTTACGTTTGCACGCTTTTCAAACCCGCCCAGTTCAGCGAACCACACCGGTAATGTAAAGTGCAGCAACGTCACGATCGGTTCGATGTCCCGGCGGCGCAGCTCTTCGAGGTAGGCCTTGTAGTGCGCAATTGCAGCACTGTTCCACGTCCCTTCTTTTGGTTCAATGCGTGACCATTCCACACTAAAGCGGTAGGCGTTCATATGCATCTTGGTCAGGAAATCAAAATCTTCCTTGTAGCGATTGTAGTGGTCACCCAGTGCACCCGATACGTAGTTGTCGGGCTTCTTTGCTTCGGCCTTGATCTTGTCGTAGGTTGGGTAATCGTGCAGATGGAAGTCAGCCTGTGCTGCCTTCGCCTGTGCATTTTCAAGTTCCCAAACAGACCATTGATTGTGGTTATCACCTTCAACCTGATGTGCGGCCGTTGCAGCTCCCCATAAAAAATGTTTTGGGAAACCCGATTTCTGTCGAGCAGTCATAGATCTATTATACCCTGTCTGCTTGGCTATGCCGACAAGATGCCCACGATAATCTGTATTCCTATCACCGCGGCAATCAAAGCAAAAATAATCACAGTGATCACTGACACCCTCGTCTTCAAGCGCTTCCCACCTTCGGCCACAGTATTGGCTGCGCGATCCCCCACTTTTTCATCTGCGTAGAAATCCGTTTGAGAATGAGTTTTTCCACCGACAATCTCGATAATTTTAAACAAGCGTTCGAGTGTTGCGCTATCGGTGAGATTAAACGGCAGGCGTGTGTTGTAGATAAACAGTTGATTATCGATGATCTCGGCATCGAATGCGCTGACATTGTCAATCATCAGTGCCATTAGGTCAGGCGTAAAAATGTACAATGCATCGCGTTCATACTCTTTCGGAGCATACAGTGAAAAGTACTTATCAAAGTCCCCTTCCAGGCTCATGCGCTGTGATTTTTGAAAGTCTACCGGTAAGTTCGTCATGTTCTTGCCAAACATCTTGAGGTTATTGCTGGTCGCGTCCAGGACAATCTGCGGCAGATTACGCTCTAGTTCAATGCGAATATAGCCTTTGGTATAGGTAGTTTGGCTTTCCCCTGCCCGAATAGTGTATTTGAGGTTACCGATTTCAAACTTTGGACGCGACAAACGCGAGGTGATGATGTTATTCAACTGCCTATCTTTACCAACGTTAAATAGCATCCCTGTATACGTAGGATTATCAACCGTCCGCGTGAAAGAAAGGCCGTTCTGTTCACTAAAAAATGCAATCTTCGCTGAAATGCGTCGCTGTTTTTTGGCGCCGAGATGCAAAAACAAGACCGATAGTCCGATCAGTGCGGCAAAGGCCAGTATGATAATACTGCCGCTCAGATAGTGGATATCCTGCGTCAGTGCAGCAATCAGTGATTGCACACCCCCAATAAGAAAGAAGCCGCCGACTACAATCAGTATGATCTGCGCGACCTTCGTCGTCTTACGTGTCGCCTGCGATTTCGGGTATTTCCGTTCAAATTGAGTAAGCTGGGATTTTGTCGGCTGCTGCGAGAGTGCGGTATAGTTCATATGGTTTTCAGTATAGCCGATGAAAGATTATTGTACGATGTCTTCGCCGAAATGCTTTTGCAGACGCATCTTGATCGAGCCTTCATGGCGACCCAATAGATCACTCAGTTCTTCCAATGTTGCACCTTGTTGAAACTTCTCTTTCAACTGCGCGTCTTGGGCGTCTTCCCATGGTTTGTAAGCGTTCGGATGTGTTTCACGCATCTTGGCGATCTTCTCGTTCCAGCCACCTTTAGCTGCTGCTTTTTCAGGCGCTGGGTTCGAGGCGCGGTCTTCGGCTTTTTTCTGAAGCGGCGCAAAGCGCTTGGCATCATTTGCAGCCTTGACGCGCAATACTTCATCAATCGTCTGCGCGTCTTCGCTGACCTTCAATGCCATTTGGTTGATACCGGTCAAATATAAGTTCTCGAGGTTCTTCACACGACTCAGCGCCACATAGCCCATTCCCTCGACGAAAGCTTTGCGTAAGTCGATACGTGCCGCATCCAGCGTCATTCCTTGGGACTTGTGGATCGTAATAGCCCACGCCAGGCGCAGTGGAATCTGCGTAATACTGGCTCGTTTCTTATCGCCGTCACGCTGCTCCCAAGTATCAGGGACCATCGACACTTCTTTGCCGTTTCTAAATTCTACAATCGGGTATTCGGTATATGGTTCGAAGTCGATAATCGTCCCGATGCTCCCATTGGCGTACTTGCGGTCAGGACTGTTCTTGACCGCCATCACCAATGCGCCTTTTTTGACCTTAAGCTGCGCAGGCGCCAAAACGGAACGTTGGAGCCCTTCGACGTAACTCTCGCTGCCGGTCGTCGTCTGAGTGTAGACGATTTCATCTTCGTCAAGCGTCGCGAGTTTCGCTTCGTTAATCTTATCGACGTCAATGTTCACGGTGTGTAGCTCGGTCAGTTGTTCGAGGTCATCAGGGAACACTTCTGCGCGCGCCAATAGCATTTCAGCGTGGTGACGGCGTACATCACCTGCGCGAATCGCGTTCAAGATATCTAGCAGATTCTCGTCATCCTGACGGTGCTGTTCTTGTAGGTAACAGATCACTGGATCAAGTTCCCGCCACACTTCCGAGTTAACGACGAACCCACCGGCGCGTGAATCGCCCCGATTAATAGGAGGCAGCTGGAAAAAGTCACCAGACATGATGAGCTGAATGCCGCCGAACGGCTCGTCGTTTTCGCGTACAACGCGGCAAATCTCATCCACCATATCCAGGCGGAAGTCGTGCAGCATACTAATCTCGTCAATGATCAGCACATCAGTCTTTTCGATAATTTCGCGGCGCGCTTTCGAAATGTGATCGGCGAAGCTCGGGCTGACAGAATCGTGAATCCCCATGCCACTCCAGCTGTGGATCGTTGTACCGCCCAGGTGCGTTGCAGCCAGACCGGTCGTTGCCGTCACGGAAATATGCTTGCCCTCATACTTGGCAAGTTTAATAAATTGGTTCAATACAAACGTTTTACCGGCTCCAGCCGGGCCCGTCAAAAGAACACTTTGTCCCGAGAGCATTATCTCGAGTGCTAACCCCTGATTCATTACTTCCTATTATACAGTGCAAAGATAAAAAATTCGTGAACTAAGAAAGTGCAATTCGCAACGATTCTACAGAGTCCGCCTGCATCGTAATAAATGCAGCAATTGCGAACAATCGCCCTTCGTGTTCACGGCGTGACTGCGCAATCAGTTCGGGGTCATCGCGGTAGATTGCCGCCTGCTCGAAAAACGTCAGGTCGTGCGAGAGTTCTTGCTTTAACACTTTGGTTCGTGTCATCGCAAACACTGGCAGATCGGGTACGGGGTCTTCGCGAAACAACTGCACATTCAACTTCCCTCTTTGGTATGGTTCTGTGTAGCCTTGATGTCGCAAGACGTCACCATCTTGGTCGTATTCTTCAGATCGATAACATCCCAATATTTCGCCGTTGCCGTTAATGCGATACTCAACGGTGCTGGTGTAATAAAAACCATCTTCGTCGATAAATTCCATCGGGTCACCGTCGGCGTCACTCACCATCGACATAGAATCTGTCCGTAGAACAGCCTCCGAAACAGACGCGCTGACAGATGCCCGCATAATCTCGGCCCGAATATGGCTCGACAGTTCATCAAGTTCTACGACGCGTGACGCAGAGACGCGCGCAAGATACTGAGTACGGAGTCGTTGCATACGGTCGTAATAGCGACGGGCCTCAAAGACCGCTTTCACTTCCTCGAAGTCGTGCGTTTGCATACTCCCACTACGCTCAAGGTGCGAGTGCTGCGCAACTGGCTCATCCCAGGTGCCTTCCATTGATCCACGCTGAGCTAAATCTCTGACAAGATTTCTGACACCACCACTGCGAGGTTGCAGCTTTTCATTCATGGAAGCAGTATATACCCCTTCCCCGTAAAAATGAAGAGAGCCCGAACCGAAGGAGCGAGCTCAACTTCATAGTTCGGGCTGATCTAGAACAACTTCGCGAGGACATCGTCCACGTCAATATTGATCAACGTGCCTGCGATAAATACAGTCAACTGGCTGTCCTCTGCCTGCAGTTCAGCGGCAAAGCCAGCTGGATTAAGCAAGCAGGACCGACGCGACTCGATCCGCAGGTCGTAGCGATTCTGCAGCGTATGCTGTCGCTGCAACTCGTACGTGAACATCTTGCCACCAATCAACGAACCAAGCGCTCGTTCGATCAGCTTCTCACTGGGAGATTCTACCTCCAGGTCGATGCTATTGCTCGGCTGAACCGCTTGAATCAGCGAGTTCGTGATGTCGATAGCCACTGATTGTGTGGATACTGACTCCGCGATCTCGTGGATGGGTTCGAGTGACGGCAACAGGAGCGATGCTGTCGTGATCGGTGCTTCTGTGGTGCTGGGCTTGGGCAGTGTCTCTGTAGCTGCCATTATGTATCACATCCTAACGTAGGTGAGGGTCACCTGTGTTCTGTATCTATTAAAACGCTCGCACTATATAAATGCAAGCGTTTTAAGGATAAGCAAAATGTGTCGCTACCCGCGCGGTGGTTCGCCCTCTGGGTCGTCCAGCAGACGCTTGCCTTTTATTTCGTAGCGCCGGCCTGTAACTTCACCGGTGATGAAGTCTTCGTTGATCAGACTGACAAATACATCAAGGTCGTTGCCGTCCATAATGATGATCGCACCTTCGTCGTCGGTCATCAGCTCCAACTGCATTTGGTCGGCGTAATCAATCGCCTGCTGTTGGTTAATCAACCCAACTTCAAGCTTTTGCAGCTTGTTGATAATCTTCTTCTTTTCACGAACGGCTGTCTGTAGATCCATGCCATCAGGGAAGCTGAGCTTAAAGTGCTTCTCAATCTCAGCGACTTTTTGGTCAGCAAGGAGCTGCTTTTTGAATTCGTAGTTGAACAGGCGCTCAAACTTACTTTGGTTGAAGATAAAGATGTCGTTGTTGACGATCAGGACCTGGTTATCGGTCGGAACCTTCCAGCCAATATCGGCCTTAAAGAGTTCGAACTTGCCTTCGCGGAATTCCCACGCGTTCACGCCCTTCAGGGCTTGGCCACTACTCACCTGCTTGACGACGTAGAAAAGTTTCTTCTTGTCTTTGCTGGTAAAGCGCGCCACGATACCCTTGATACGTTTGAACTCGTGCTCTTCTTCGCTAAACTCAACGATGTCACTGCGTTCGTGTTCGATAAGGTGAATAAGCGTTTGTGCACGACCCACTTTTTCAAGTTCAGTGCGGAGCAGTACGTTCTCTTCCTTTTCCATCAGTTCATAGTCACGAACCGTCAGGCCGGTACCCGCGCCAAGTGTCACTTGGTTCATCAGGTCAAACAAGAAGACAGGCTTAATCTGCATATCGAGGTCGTTACCAAGTGTGGTCGTATACGGCGTATAGTTGCGGTTAAACAGGAAGAACTCGACGTCTAGTTCATTCTTCACAGCGTCGGTCGCATTCGCCCACTGGAAGATATCGGTCGTATCAGCATCGGATGTTGATACAATCTTTTCGACGTGTTCAGCGGCTTCCTCGGCGACGTTCACGGGCGCAAAGGCTTCAATAGGTGCATCAATATCAGGGACATCAGATGTGTCGACAGTTTCGGGAATAGTTTCTGGGTCGGTAATTTCGGGTGTAGTTTCTGGTGTGTCTTCCATGGTTCTCTTTCGATTAAGCAACGTAGCTAACTATAGCCGTTAGCAAGTTGCGCGGTCAATGATAAAAAACACAACTATTTAGTTTGCAGTGTACTGATTCACAAATGGATCAAGCACAAAGCGACCATCGCTAAACCTATTTGCCGCAGCGTCAGTGATACCAAAGTATTGGTTCTTTTCGTTCACGTCACTGTCGTTGAACGTTGGGTCGACAATTTGCCATTTGCCGTCCATCTTCACCTTGTTCCAGGCGTGTCCATAAGGACTTCCGTTGATGTATCCCGTCACGTTCACAGCTTGTAGACCAGCGGCGTCAGCGAGCACCTTAAAGGCCAGTGAGTAGCTATCGCAGACACCAACTTTATCTACTAGTACACCGACAGCAGAGTGTCCGCGTGGCAGTGGGTCAAGTGTTTGGAATGAAGTTGCGCGTTCGAAGCCTGCTTGGTCGTACGCTGCGGTCTCAACGAGGTAATCGTTGATTGCCTTCGCCTTCTCTCGGTCGCTCATACCGCTCTTGATAACTTTAGCAATTACCTTCGGTACTTCAGCGGCAATCTCTTTCTGCGCTTTTGTGCGCGCAGCGTCATCGACTGAATAACGGACTTCGATAATATTTTCGTTTCCGTAGAAGTAATAGTCCTTCACGCCTATAACATACGGGTTCTGCGTAATCGCTTCTTCTAATGCGTCATAGGCGCCCGGGTGATTGTCTGCTTCCATAAACTTTTTGATGTCGATAAACTCATTACCAGCAATCATATTCGCTGCAAGATACTTCGTCAGCGAGTTGGTCGCATTGATTCTGTAGTCTGTTGCTGGCGCAGTAGTGCTGGCCGTAATTTTACTCAAGTCAGCTGGTTCGTTTTGATACTGGAACGTTGCCACACCTGTGTTTGGTCGTGCTTCAAGGTTGCGCGCTGCAATACGGTTTACTTCAGCCATATACGTACTGCTATTGTATTTCGTATCGTTAATCGAGTACTTGCCCGTAATTAGCGTACCTTCGATTTTATAAAACACATTTACCTGTGTGCCAGGGCGTGTGCTGACTGTTTTTCCTGCATCATTAACAGTTGCAATAACATTACTAGATGTCGTTGTCTTCTCTGGCTGAATAATAACTCCACGTAGTGCTGTCACACCACCAGCCATCGTTACTGCAGCCTGTTTCGGAATTGTATCAAATGAGTAACCATCTTCTACTGCCTTCGTACTCATTTCTTTTTCTGCGTTACGTGCTATCTGCACGGGTAGCTGCGCGTCAAAACTTGCACCATTAAACCATCCGTAGGCAGAGAAATCAGTGCTATCTTTTACGGCGACAACACCATATTGTGTCACTTTTTTATCTTTGAGACTCTCAAGGTTGCCGGCGTTCAGGTAGCCGCCAAAAGTAGTCTTGGATTGCAAATCATCTTGTGAGTTAGAAAAGCTTCGGATGTAAAAGTTCTGATTGATCACTGTTTCACCCGCAGAAAGCGAGTCCTGCAGCGACTTGTCTTGTTCGGCGGTTGTCCACTCAGTCTTGTCGGTTGTTGAACCGATCACCTTTTCAGTACCATTGGTGATCTTCACGATGTAATACTTCGAAGCACCATCGATTTTTTGCCAAGTAAGATGGCCCACGCCATCGCCGTCAACAGCATTGTTCACGATTGGTGTCGCCAGTTCAGTCGTTGGCTTGACACTAAAGCGTGTCACGATTGGCTTCTTCAGCGCATTCCCCTTTTCGTCAAGCTTTTGCATAAGATAATACTGCTCATAAAAACCCCATCCCTTATTGCGGATATCAGTAGTAGGAGTACCTATCAGTGAGCTCGTCGCAGATACGCTCGATTTTGGAGCAATCGTTAGTGTTTCTTTCTTACTGGAATACTCGCCAGAGAACGTTACTTGCGTATCAGCAGCAGGCTTCGTCAGTGCTTCATCCGTATACACCTCAATAGCGTCACTGAATTGGTTGTTCGTGAGGTTTTGTTTATAACTTTGCAGTTCTTTCACGTCATACTTCGCAGGGAACTCAAACTTTGTCGTTGGGTCAATATCAACGAGGGGTTTCGCGTATATATAAGGTAGGTTGTCGGCATAGGCGTCAGATGAACCCCGTCCGGTCAGCAGGTAGATGGCCGACGCGATAATCAGCAAGACCGCAACAATTGCGGCGACAATAACAAATAGCTTCTTTCGTGACATTGGCGGCGGCGTGTGTAGCCCCTTACCACTAATTACAGGTGCCTCGGAGCTAAAAAAGTTCGTCGGCTGTGGCGCATCAACAGGTGATTGTGGATCATTTTGCGGATTCATGTACGTGCTCCCCTTTTATCTCTCAACAAGATGTTTTATATCCTCAGTTTACCACGTCAAAGCTTGAATGACATGCAACAATGCACTCTGTGAGGTTCGGCCAAAACCGGATCCGACCATATGCACAACATAGTCTGGGATTTCCTCGACCGGTAGGATGAATGAGCTCGAAACACGTCCACCGGTGTGTGTCGTAGCAAACTCAATCCCTTCTTTCTTTGCGGTCATACGCATCATAAGCTCACGATCATCTGGTGACACCCGTGCATGCAGCAGAACGGCGTTTTCCGCAACACCCGCCTGCAGTGTCCCGTCCAGCGTACGAGCTGCGAGATCGCCCGTGTCCTGACCAAAATCACCAAATGCACCGCCGGGTGTATGCCGCACCGATTGTAGTTGCTGGGTCAGTGAATCAAATAACATTTGTCGAGAAAGTCCTGCGTACCCAACCGCATAAGCTAACACTGCCGACATCACTTGCGGCTCGACGCTGTGATACGCGGGGATGTATGTCTTTTCGATCAGTGGCGCAAATGGCAATGCCTCACCCAGTGGAGATACGGCGTCTTGCTGCGCGTAGGTGCGACGCTCGGTCCAAAAATCACCGTGGAATGTACCGCCGATGTGGGTCTGTGGCCGCAGACCACCCCGTTCAGGACCCAGGTATGCCACGCTTGATTGCGTGTAGCGCTCGCTACTCACAGCCATCGCCACACCACCCAGTAACACCGCTCGTTTCAATGAATCCGGTTCGAGTACTTCAGAAAAACGATCCAGTCGTTTACTCAACCCGAATAATTCGCTTCCCGATGCGCCAGTCAAAATAAGTGCATCCTGAGACGCGACCGGTAGCCGGGTTGTTGGTCCATGCGCATCCCACAGTCCATCGGTATATAACGTATCCCCGTAGCGCCATGTGTGATCATCGGACAATGCAGCGGCCGACTGGACACGATCTTTTTGCGTATCGTTCAGCGATATGTAGAAATCAGTTCGGTAATATCCATTTAATATGTCCGCGACGTCTTCGGGTTCATATCCGGAATACTCTTCAGCAAGTGTCCCGGGAAGTGTCTCGGTATTCGATCGTACAACTTTCTGAACAAGCTCAGATAGTAATTGTATTTTTGGGTCATGTTGAGCATCTACTGACAGATGCCATGGTCGTTCGGGCACAGTCCCGCTCCACTTCTCCCACCGCATTATTTATTACAGTTACTATAGCACGCGACTGTCGTACGCCCAGTGCAGTACAGCCTGGCGTTGTCGTCGACGACAGTGCAATTCGCCCGGTTGGCAGAATTTCTTGATCTGCGCGGTGTGCCGAGTCATGTTCTTCCAACGTTTAATTTGGCGCAAGTCTTCCTCCGGGATACGTCGCCCCATGTAGTAGCGACAGTACCACTGGAGCCAACCGCGAGGATCTTCTTCGTAGATCCAGCCTTTGCGACGCCACTCGGCCAAAGGTTGACTGGCGTTAACCTCAAAGAAATTCAATTTCGGATCGCGTCCCCCATCGGCGAGCTTTGCGTCTTTGAACCAGTCAGCCGGAAATTCATCGCGACAATCACGCATATACACGCCACCAAAAACACCCAAGCTCAACATTTGCTTGGGTGTTAGTTCTGGTTTGAAATCTTCGGCAAAGTTCTTGCCTTCGGGCTCAGTCAACGTATAGACGTAGTTCGTCTGCATCACGTCATTTACTGTAACTGTCTTGCTCATAGGTCGGCAGGTGTCACCGCGCCGTCCATACGACGTGTCCGTGCATTATTCGCCCACTCGTCAGCAAGCTCGTTGCCAGGGTCACCCTCGTGTCCACGAACCCACGTTAGGATCGCAGCAGAATCTTGGTAGAGTTGGTACGCCTCTTTCACGATCTCGAGGTTTTTAATCTCGCCACCTTTCTTGATCCAGCCTTTAGCTGCCCAACCGGGCGCCCATTTTGTGATCACATTGATCCAAAATTCGCTATCGGTGAATATTTCACACTCTGCACCAGCGGCGTCTTTCATTGCAGCGATCAACGCCTTACCTTCCATGCGAATATTGGTCGAGGCCAGCTCGTGTCCAACAATCGCTGGTTGCATTTCTTTAATCACGGCGAATCCGCCAGGTCCTGGGTTTGGGCTACAACTGCCGTCGGTATAGTAAATAATCATTAGTCTTTATTTTACACGACTCTGTCGGGCCTGTGAGTGTTTTACCTAATTATAGACAGCAACTTGGGTAGCGGTGATCGTATCACCCTCTTTCGTACCAATGACAACTACCGTGTCATTCACTGCAGGTTTGGTGTCATCGTCATACTTCGTATCGCCATTTGTCTTGATTGATTGCGTTTTACCGCCACCAGCGACGACGATCGTATCACCACTGACAGATGTGATAACACCTTCTGTTTGCGTGTAAGTCGTATTGGTGGTTGTCGTCGTCAAGCCGTCGGAATCACTTTCGCGTACCGTGAAGTCACGGTTATTCGTATAGCGCATGCGCTGCTCGGTTGCGCGGCCTTCAGTTGGACCATCTAATGTACGAGTATCGTTGTTGCCGAATGCGTGGAATACCCAAAAGCCAAGTGCCATCAGTAAGAGGTATAGCCCTACAACGCCAAGAACAACCCATAACACCCACTTCGGTGTCGGTTTCTTCGCAACTATAATCTCTTTCGTATCACGGTCTGTCGCAGCTTTGTCGACAACTACTTCTTGTACTTCTTTTCGTTCTTTTTCAGCCATAGCTATTTCTCCTTATGTACAAAGAATACTGTTACATTCTGAAAACGGGCTTATATTTAGCCAGAATATGCAAACTGTGCCTATTCGGTAACGGTGATGCCGTTCCAAAATGCGACGTAATTTGCAAAGTCATGCTTTACGCGTTCGACAGAACCCTCTTTTGGTTCCGGGTAGTACCAAGCGCCAAAATCGTTGATCTTCCCGTCGACGGTGACATCATAGTAGCTCGCTTCGCCCTTCCACATGCAAATCGTGTGATGATCGCTATCATCGAAGTATTGCCGACTCAGTGAAGTTGGTGGAAAATACCAGTTCCCCTCGATACGAATCAAGTCTTCTTTCGGTGCTTCTGCGATTATTTGGTTGTTCCAAATTGCTTTCATAGCTATTCCCCTTTACTGCTGCGTTAGTTCTTCAATAGAAATGCGGTGCTGCTCTGTTGTATCGCGGTCACGGATTGTTACCGAGTTGTCGTCCAGCGATTCGAAGTCGACAACGACGCAGTACGGCGTTCCAATCTCGTCTTGGCGACGGTAGCGCTTCCCGATGTTGCCATTATCATCCCACATGACTGCGCCGTGTTTCTTTTTCAGTGCATCGTAGACTTCACGAGCCTTAGCGACAAGTTCTGGCTTGTTGCGAACCAGTGGCGAGACGGCATATTTAACCGGCGCAAGGTGCGCGGGGAGCTTCAAGAACGTACGAGTTTCACCGTTCACTTCGTCTTCTGTATAAGCAGCTGATAGCACAGCCATCAAGGCGCGTTCAACACCAAACGATGGTTCGATCACATGCGGAACAAATTTTGTGTTCGTTCCCTTGATTGTGTAATCCATGCTCTTGCCTGTCGCGTTCTGAATGTTCATCAGGTCAAAGTCAGTGCGGTACGCCAGACCCAAAAGCTCTTCTTTTCCAATCGGAAAATCAAACTCAAAGTCGATCGTTCGTTTGCTGTAATGTGCGCGATCCGCCTCTGCTACTTCTAGCTCGTGGACGTTCTCGTCAGGCAGGCCGAGGGCCTGTGTCCACTTCCAGACTTGTTGGCGCCAATGCTCGAAAGCTTCTTCCCATTTTGCTGGATCAACAAAGTATTCAATTTCCATTTGTTCAAACTCGCGTGAGCGGAAAATGAAGTCACGAGGACTAATTTCGTTGCGAAAGGCCTTCCCTTGCTGCGCCAGACCGAACGGCAAATCAGGGTAAAAACTGTCCATCACGTTCTTGTAGTTCGTGAAGATACCCTGGGCGGTTTCGGGACGAAGATAACTAATACTCGTATCATCATCTACGGGACCAACCGTCGTTTTAAACATCATGTTGAATGTACGGACTTGTGATAGTGCGTTTTTATTTGGGCTTTTAACATCATTGTCTTGGATGAGTTGCGACATTTGGTCAAGGCTCAGACCTTCGACGTCAAAACCAGCATCCTTCAATAAGTGATCGGCACGAAATCGCTGCTTGGTCACAAGGTCTTCAACCAGAGGATCGGTGAAGGTATCGACGTGCCCACTTGCCTTCCAGACTTTTTGATTCATCAGAATCGCCGCATCGACACCATGCATGTCATCACGTTCTTCGACGAACATCTTCCACCACAGTTGCATGATATTTCGTTTGAGTGTGACACCCAGTGGACCGAAGTCCCAGGTTCCGCTTAATCCGCCGTATACGTCTGATCCAGGATAGATAAAGCCACGGCGCTTTGCCAGTGACACGATCTGCTCCATCTTTTGATTTTTCTCATTCATAATTACCGCTCATTATAGCATACCGGTCTCTGTTAATACATTGACTTTTACAGTTATTTTTGGTATAATATAGGCTGTTCTTTCCATCCCCAACACCGAAACGGAGGCAGCATGGCTGCAAAACTCAGCGTATACCAGCAGTCAATGAATGCGGGTAACGAAGTCCTCGGTACGCACCCTGAATCAGGGGACGCAATCGCGGCTTTTACACGCGCAGTAAACACAGCACCACACAAACCCAAACGTGCCGCGGCGCTACAAATGCTGATGATCGCCCAGTCAATGGCCGGTCAGCACCACGCAGCACGCGAGACTGGTCAGAAAGCGCTGGAACTTCCTATCAAGGATTTGCTGCGCGGGACCATCGTTCGTGACATCAACCTGGCGCGACTGCGCTACGCCGTGACGGTGACAGACCCAAACCAGCAAGCTATCGAGTTCACTGAAGCTGCAAAGGGTTTCCGTGAGAGTATCGCCTTGCACCGCAAAGATCCCGCGAATGCGCTGGAGATGCACGTCACGTATGGCTGCCTCGGACGTGCGCTAGACCTGATGGGTCGGCGTGACGAGGCATACGACGAGATGACTCAGTCATACCCGTATGTCGCAGCTGGCGACAACCTGGTATACGAGCTGAACTTCATCTGCGAATTCCTGCCCGTCATCGAACGGAGCGGGCTTAAGACGAAGTTGTACAAGCGTGGCCTGGAACTGATCGAGCTGACGGGACATACTCGTCGCACCAATGAGCTCCGGCTGATCATGTTCGGCGGCAACGCGATGTATCGATTCGTGCGGCGGCATCCCGAGATCATCCAGTTCGCTGGAAAAGTCGCGAGGTCAGCCAAGGTCGCATAAGTCACCCGGGAGAAGGAAATTGAGCACTACTGCCCCGCCCTCAAAAGCGGGGCTTTCCTTTGCCCATTTATTCGCTAGTACAATGCGGCGTGTTCGCGAGCAACCAGTAAACAGGCGGGCAAGATTTCATTCACACCACCGATTTGCGCCAGGATCTTTAACGAGCGCGTCGAAATCAGCCGTAGCAATTTAATGTGGTCGGCGGTAATTTCACCATTCGGTACTTCACGAAGCCCTTGTTCACCTACGTCGTAGCGGTAGGTCCGGTCAAGCGTCAACTTCTCGCCACTGGTATCTACCTCGAGGTTCAGTTGATGCCCCAGGAGTCCGGCGTGCCTCAAATAAAACCAAGTCTGCGTCAGATCAAGTGAGATCGATGTCGCGTCGAGCCCCATATAGACCTCAGACAGCATGTCATACCACTCTGGTTCGTCGACATTTTCACTGGCCCGCGTCACCTGCTGAATCGTGAAGTAACCAAACTGCAGACGGTCATAGTCTTTCACGATATTATTGTAGTAATGAACCAGACGCGCAGAGGTTAAGATACCCAAGTCACCCTTGCCTTCACCCAAGACGACTTCACAAATAGCAAATAGCTCAATCCCGCCTGCCAGCTTGCTCTTCTCTTTTCGAACCCCTTTTGCCATGACGCTGCGTCGGCCTTCGGGTGTCAGAACCTGCAAGATACGATCAGCCTCGCCGAAGTTCGTTCGACGGAGCACTAGCGCGCGTGTTTTTGTTGTTTTCATAACAACACTCCTCTGATCGCGGCCAGCAGATCATCGAGCTGCATCGTCGTCTTGTCGATGATGCGCTTGACGCCATACGATGTCAGATCTTCCATCCGCAAATTCTCGGCCATATTGGTACACAAGATAATCGGCACGGTATGCGTGTCGCCGTAGGATTGCAGCTCATGCAGTAGTGCAAAGGCCGTGCTCCCTGTCAGTAGTACATCTAAAATAATAATATCCGGTTTCATGGTATCGATTGCGACGATTGCAGAAGGTGCGTGCGGCGACAGTGTCACCTCGTAGCCCGCGCGTGTCAGAATACCGGCCTCAAGCTCTGCCAGCCATGGATCATCCTCGACCAGCAAAACCTTTGTCGTCACTTCGCTCATAACAAACTCAATTGGCGTGATGCCTGCAGTTCAACATAGAACGTCGCGCCATCGCGGTGTCGCGTCGCGCCGATAGTCCCTTGCATTGCTTCCGCGAATTGTGATGCGATAAATAGCCCCAGCCCGCTGCTCTGCGGACGAGCGTGAATCGATTGCGGCGAATGTTTTAATTTCTTTTGCAGCTTCCGCCACATATCAGCGGATAAGGCTGGGCCGTAATCACGGATCCCCACACGGACCGTCCCGGCCTTTTTTAGAGCCACAATTTGCATATGGACCGCAGTCCCTGGCTGGCTGTAATACAATGCGTTATCGCTGAAGTTCATGATAATGCGCCGCAGTAAATCGCGGTTTGCAACCAATAAGAGTGGATGCGTCCGGTGGCTGACCGCCAGCGATCGGCCATGCGCCTCGAACAGTGGCGAAAGCTCCGCGACGATATCTCGACATAGCTGCTCTGGGTTAATCGGTTCAACGTCGAACAACGCATCTTCTAGACGTGCTGAGCGCGTCAGGTCGCTGGTTAAACGCAGTGCGCGTTCACTGGTCAACGTAATTTGCTGCACCAAGCGGCGCTGCTCGTCTGTAACCGTACCGGCTTCTAATTGAAGCGCCAATTGACGCATCAATGCCAGCGGCGATTTTAGCTCATGCGCCGCCGCAGTTAACGACGATACTTCATGGCGTGCCACAGTACTCTCCCCTAGCGGTCCCTCACGCTTCTTCATAGGTTTAGTTTATCACTGTCGCTGTCGTGCTGACAAAGATGAGCATGATTAATTTTCGAAGAATTATAGATTTACTTTAATAGTAGCAATCAGGGCGTCGAAATCAGGCTTGAAGGTATCCGCATCGGTACGTAGTGTGATCGTTTTGTCACGTACCTTTAGAATAATCGCGCTGCCACGAATGTCGTTTGTAAACTTACCATCTAGGCGAGTGCCGTCTTGACCAGCGATTTTCACGACACTTGATTTCAAGTCACCGGATTTGACTGAGTTTGTGTAACTTTCAACTGTCTTACCATAGTCAACAGTGTCAATCTTTACGCGCAGTGCGTACTGCGTCGTCAGCTTGCCCACAGAAGGAACGGACACGGGGTTTAAGTACGCTTCGTACGAACCACCGGTGGTCGCGTCTTTGTTAACGTAGACACTCCAGGTCTTTGGATAGTCAAATCGCAGTTCACCGAAGTCTTCCGGACCGACGAATTGACGATTCGGCTTTTTGTCTTCGGCTTCAAATTGCGCGGCATCTTTATCGGCTTGTGCTTTCACTGCACTACTAACGGCTGCGGAAACCTTCGTGTCCACGTTATCTTTTTGGTCAAAGTAGTTCATCAGCGCCCAAACCAGGCCACCCGCAACAAGCACGGTCGTACATATAAAAATAATACCAATAATAAGCCATGTATTTGCTGCACCGTTTTCACCAAGACGTCGATTCATATCGTCATTATACCTTATGCTTTTTTTAGCTGTAAAGGCTGGAATGTATAAAGCGTGTATGCGTCAAAGCTTTCTTCTGGCACGCGTGTCTTTAACGGACTGGCGTGACACAGCAGCCGCAGGGGTCGGCCCAAGCGATTCGCTTCACGTTGCATCACCCCCACCAACTTTGATTCATCGCGGCTAACCGAAAAAGCATAGACGATCGTTGTGTCGTCGGGTAACTTTGTAGTCCAAAAATTCGCCAACTTCACGCAAATCAGCTTGTTTGAGAGCGAGAATAATCGCGTAATCCCAACGAGCACCGGGTTAATTTCAAAGCCGACCGCCCGTGCACCATACGATGCCGCGATCCGCAGGACCAGCCCATCGCCGCTCCCCGCATCTACGAGGACGTCTGCTGCATTCAACTTGAAGTGATCAAATGCTCGGCGAACATACTTGCTTTGACTCGGTACATACGGTGCACCAAAAAAAGCGGCAAACCCAAACAGTACTACCAGTACACCCAGAATCAGCCAGATCATGCGTCTTCGCTATCGAACTTCTTTTTTACGATCTTAATATCGTTTTTGAGCTTCGTCAGATCTTTTTCAATCTCTTCGGCCAGCGATTCGGCTTGTTTGAACTTCGTAAGGGCATCCTCTAATTTAAATGATGCGCCCTGAAACCACCCAACCAGTTCTGATAGCTCAGTTAACTTCCCTTGCACCGATGGATCTTTTTTACTTGGCTCTGACATCTTGTACCTCCGCTGTTATGCTATTGTTTAACGTTTCAATTTCAATGATTGATCCTACCTTTTGTTCACCCCGCAGCAGTGCGTATCCTCGCTGCAGGACATTCTCGGGATTCAGCTGCGCCACGACGACACGTAGGACGCCAAGCTGTTCAAACGTGTCGTCCAACTTCTGCTGAATGCGCTGGAACGCAATCGATAGGTTCTCTTTCGTTTGGCGCGAGTAGTTGTCGATCGCCTGCGTCAGCAAGTATCCTACCGAGTTCGCCTGCGCGCGTGCAGTGCGGATAATCTCTTGCTTGTCGGGCACTAGGATTTGCGCGGCGTTCGTCGGCGTTGCCGCACGGACGTCCGAAACCATATCGGCCAACGTGTGATCGACTTCGTGCCCAACGCCTACCAGCGTCGGAATACGGCTTTCGGCGATCGCCCGTACCAACGGCTCGTCATTAAAGGTCGACAAATCTTCGGCGCTACCACCACCACGGATAATAACGAGTACTTCCGGCAAGATTTCGAGGCTATTAAAGTAACGGATCGCGCGGATCATTTGATCTGGTGCGGGTACACCTTGTACTTGGGTGTGGGCGACTTCGACGTCCAGTCCGCCCCAACGCTCGTTAATAATTTTGACAAAGTCAGCATAGCCCGCCGATTCAGTACTGGCGACGACAGCGATCCGCGTCGGGATACGCGGCAGTGCGCGTTTTCGCTCTGGGGCGAACAAGCCTTCTTTTTCAAGCTTCGCCTTTAATAGCTCAAAGCCCTTCTTGATCGAACCCTCACCCACCGGCTTGACGGCTTTGAGGTTCAATGTGAAGAAGCCTTTATTATTGAGGCGCGGCGAAGCGATAACTAACACCTTCATGCCATTTTCTAACGGCGTACGCATGTTGTAAATGCTCGCAAAACAGCTCACCAGCGCCTCGTCGTCTTTCAACTTGAAGCTGACCCATTTATTTTGGATCACCTTATATTCGGCGACTTCCCCTTCTACTTGGACAACCGGATAGGCGTACTCAAGTGTTTGGTTGGTCAGCGCGACAAAATCACTTACTGAGAGTCGTAGTTCGTCCATATTTCAAAATCGTTAGTTGATAGAACATGTAGCCAAACAAGATTGTTCCCAGCACCAGTGTGACGCGCGCCAGCAGCGTTCCGGCAATCGCAACATCTGGTGGTACGCCACTTGATGCCAGGAATGCGATCATGATCGCTTCGTATACACCGGCCCCACCAGGCGTCACCGAAATAGCACTCGCCAATGACGAGACACCGAAGGCCACAAAGACAATTGCCGGGCTGATCTCGTACCCCAACGACCAGAATGCGATCCAAATTAACGCAACATCCAACAGGTTCGCAGCGATTGCCCAGATGAACGGCTTGATCAGAATACGAGCATCTTTGCGGATCGACAGATAGTCATCATGCAAGTCACCAAAGAACCCGGGCAACACCTCGTCGTTCAAGATGTGTGGCTTCTTGCCACGTGTCAGCTTACTCATCGTTTTGTTGACGAGGTTCGTGAGGCCCGTCGAGAACTTCTTGAGCCGTCGCGAATTCCCGATGACGAACAGCGTCCCAAATATTACGACGACGCAAATCAGAACAATCAATGAGCTCAATAACAGAATGACGCGATCGATTCGACCATCAACCGCCAGGAACACCACGGCGATAACCAGGATCATTACGAACGCAACGAATGTCAGCATAAAACGAACAATTTGTGACATCGTCGAACGGCTTGGCTTCACACCAAATTTTCCCAGTACCCAGCCAAGGTACGAAAAGCCGGCAGCACCACCGCTCGGCAGGATGTGGTTCACAAAGTTCAGTTCCAACGCAATCCGGGCAATCCGCCAGCGCGACACGTGCCGTAAGTCCCCTTTCGAACGAAGATACGAGAAGATCATACCGCCCGTTGCGTAGTACGCCAGGAGCTGCACTGGAATCAAGAGTGCCAAGATGCCGAGGTTCACTTTATCGAGGAGCCGCCATGCTTTCATGATCTCTGGCCACGCAAAAATCACCACCACGGCTAACAGGATTAGCGTGAAAATCGTTAACCATCCCCTAAATGACATCTTTTTCATACACCTCCAGTATATATCATGCGCAGCATCAGGTATACTAAAGTGATGCACATCGCCATCCTTGGTCGCCAACCAGCCATCTCGATCGCCGAACTCGAACGAGTTTATGGCGATGTTTCTTGGTTTTCTGACATCAGCGCACTTGTCCAGCCTTCAGCCGAGGCTGACTATATCGATATCCAGCGCCTCGGTGGAACGCAAAAAGCCGGCCGTGTTGTCCTGCAAGTTCCCGGCCGCGACTGGCGTGCCGCCTCCGCAAAGATCGTCCAGCACTACTCGACCGCCTGGGCAAAAAAAGACGGTAAAATTACCCTCGGTATTAGCGCCTACGGCTTCACTGAAGGTCCACGCGATATTCAAAAGACTGGTCTGGTGCTTAAAAGTAAGCTCAAACCAACCGGCACCAGCCTACGTTTGATCCCTAACCAGGAATCGATTCTCTCTACCGCAACTTCGCACCACAATAAACTTGGTTTATCTGACAATAAAGTCGAACTCATTGTCGTTAAAGGCCAGTCTGGCATTGTTATTGCCGAAAGCACCGGCGCTCAGAACATCACCGCCCTCGCCGCCCGCGACCAAGGCCGTCCACGCCGCGACGCTTTCGTTGGGATGCTGCCACCAAAGCTTGCTCAGATCATGATCAACCTCGCCGGACCCCTTACCGCCGATCCCGCCGGAGAACTCCCGCAACCCCGCATCCTCGACCCTTTTTGTGGCACCGGGACGATTCTGCAAGAAGCCGGCCTGATGCGCTATGCCGTCTACGGCACAGATCTATCCGAAAAAATGATCCGCTTTAGCCGCGACAACATCAACTGGCTGCAAGATAAAGAACGCATGGACATTAACTGGTACCTGCACGAAGGTGACGCCATGAGTGTTGATTGGCAAGCCCCTATCGAGGCAGTAGTTGCCGAAGGATACCTAGGACAACCGTTCAGCGCGCCACCATCAAACTCAAAACTCACTGAAGTACGCGGCAACACCAATCACATCTTGTCGGAATTCCTGATCAACCTCGCACCTCAGATCAAGTCTGGCACACCTGTCGTCCTCGGCGTTCCCGCCTGGAAAGACACCGAAGGTACATTTACGCACCTCCCACTCGTAACAAAGGTAGAAGACCTCGGCTATGATTACGTCGAATTCCGTAACGTTCGACCTGAACAACTCCTTTATTTCCGCCCAGACCAAGTCGTCGCTCGCGAGATCCTCGTACTTATCAAAAAATAACCAGTTTCCTCTCAGATTTTATTTACTACACCATTTTTTTGACAGAAGGTATATACTATACACAATATGTTACAGAAATCGTCCGAGTTTCACCCGCGGCTTCCCGCTTTTGACCTCGATACAGCGTCTGATGTAATTGAAACAGCTAGGCAACTGATGCACAGAAAGATGTGGTATCAGAAAGCCGGCGGATTCGTACTCGCCGCCACGACATTTCTTGGAGTGCCCGTCAGCATGTATGAGGCCGATGTGCGCGCAAACCTTACCGCAAGTGCCGAGGCATCGATCGGCATCAATCCTATCGCCGAAGCTCTCGACCCCATCAATAACGATAAAGCGAACATCTACGTTGCAGGCGTCAACACTAAAAAAGCCGATTACCTCGCAAACTCGAACGGCAGGTACGTACAAACCGTCGCCGATGGACAAACCTGGTCAATCGACGTTGATAAGGCGACGCTAAACTATGCAGAGATGGGCCAAACGATTATCGACGAAGCTGGGATAAAAGGTGTCACTACCGTCAGGGCTGTGATGGAGAGTGCCGGCGACGGTGCACTGAAGGCTTTCGAATATATTCAGGCACACTCGGACCTCGTTGTGGATCTATGGATTATTATTTCGGGACCTGACGGTGTCGATACACTTCGCCCGGTCAGTCAAGAACAAATCGCGGCCGTGAAACAGTTTGCTTGGATCCCTGGTGCTGTCGATTCAACCTGGGTACGACGCGCTGTCGAGCTTGGGTTCCGTGCTGATCAATTTACCGGTGGTAATCCTTTTGAAAATATTGGTAATTTCATTAAAACCAATAATGATATTACCGACGATCTCAACGACAACAAACTGACGAGCGCCAAATTGATGTCCGAGCAAATGATCTCAATTGAAACAGCCGACCTCGAAACCCGATTCAAGAATGCTGGCGAACTCCCAAATGAGGTCGTTCACCCCACCGTCTTATACATCAAAGTTCCAGACGACACCGTTGTGAACAATCCCCGCGTGGTTCAAAATCTGGAATCGTACGCAGATCCAGCTAACATCCACTTCTTCACCGACACAGTCGAAGGTGGTATCCACGCACAAGCATCACGCTCTAAAAAAGGCTACAAAGAACTGTTCGCGCGCAACAAAGAAGCAATCCAAAAAAGCATGAAAGTCGAGCACTACAAAGCCAGTATGTACGCCTATCAAGGCTTCTTGTTGATAGATCGCGAACAAGAGCCGCCGGTCGATCCAAAAATCGAAGCCCTCATGATCAAGCCCGAAGATCCAACTCCTCCAGAGAAATAGCTAGCCCAAGATGCTATACGCCGCCACTGCAGCGGCACCATACAAGAACATGATTCCAATAACGACTACCCTTTCGCGGGTGGTGAGATGTGCCACTGCTGACCGCAGGAATGTCCACTCTATCCGTTTACGCGCACGTTGGCTTTGCATGATCCCTCCTCGTTTATATTTCAAGCGCAGGGTAAACAAAACCCGCCGCTAAGTAGACCTTGTTTAAGGGTCCCATGTAAGTTTCCCCACATGACGCGTAAACGAACCTGAACGACGGGATCAGTATTGTTTACGCGTTTTAATGCCATACCACCCCTTTTGATAAAAATCAGAAGACGTGGGTTAGGCTGTTTGCCGAATTGTTATTGGCACCGAAATGCTACCCATAATTGTAGCATAGCGACTATTAAGTTCTTCTTAACAATTATGCCCCATTTGTAGCTCCGCTAACCCCTTGACCTTTCGCGGACTGTATAGTACAATTGAACAGATTGAATGAGCCCTCCAAAAGGAACGGCCATAAGGAGTAAATAATATATGTCACACGTAAAAGCTGGTGGTTCAAGTAAAAATAACCGCAACAATGCCGGACAACGTCTTGGTGTCAAACGCTTTGGTGGCCAGACAGTGAACACCGGCGAAATTCTTGTTCGTCAAACTGGAAGCACTAAAGTTGCTGGACCTGGTACCTTTATCAGCCGTAACTTCACTATCCACGCTGCAAAAGACGGTATTGTTACTTTCTCTAAAATTAAAAAGACTCGTTTCACAGGTAAAACTGCACAACGCACACAAGTAAACGTCATCTAGTTTTACTTCTTATAAAAATAACCCCCGCTGATTCAACGGGGGTTATTTTTATAGTCCCAACGCCGTTAGCGACGTAGTTCCAATAGCGCCACTTCGACCTTCGGATGGATCTTAAGTACATTCGTATCCTGCGCCAAGACAACTAACTTATCCGCCAGCAACCGCAGCTCACTGCCCTCAAGGTACTGTGTATTCTGTTTTAATACACCCACCTGGGTAACGATCGTATATAACTCATCAACCTTATTGCCAAGTGTTGCCCGTATCTGATCAACGGCCGGTCCATCAAACAGTGTTTCGTCCTCACCTTGTGAGTGAAGGACCGCTTCAAGCCGCGTTGCAACATCAACGATATCCCGTTTCACAACTAGGTCAACTTTACTGTAGATGCTTCCTAGACGCTCCTCTACGCGCGACAAGATAGCCAGTGACGCGTCAGGCGCATCCTCTGAGGCATCAATCGTCCGGGCGAGCGCATTCAAATCTTCTGCGTCATCAACTAGTAAGTCGAGTTTGCTAATCGTGTAGTCGGCCTCAATTGCGCCCTGATCAATAATTGATACCTCTTGCTTGATAGCGCCTTCGGGCTTGTCGGTCGTTTCCTTTATTTCGGGTTGTGCAGCTGGTATAGCAAATACCTCAGCGATAGGCTTCGCAGTGCTTGTAACGCCAGTTGATTCAACACTTCCGCCCATCATGGCGGCGATGCTACTGCTCGTCAGCGGCGGTGGCAGCGTAGGAACGTCTACGAACTTACGCGCGTTTTCAGCACCAAGTATCTCACGATGAACTGGCTCACCATTTTCCAGCTGATTCACTTCCAGCGCGTCAAAGGATTCTTCCGCAAGGTCTTCTTGTTCCTTTATACGTAGCGCTTCTGCTGGCGTTAACTCTTCAACAGTCGGCGCCTGCGGCTTTTCGGCCGCAACAGTCGTAAAGAAATCGTGGGCATCCACAGTCACAGTCTTCTCACCTACTCCGTCAATATTTACGACGATGTCACCAGCCGGTTCGACCGCATGTTCAGCTAAAAATTCTTGTACAGCCGAACTCTCTGGATCCGCAACGCTCAACTCGTTGAACTTTTCCTGCGTCATTACAATTTCATGGTGTGCAGGCTTCTTTTGACCCGTAAGTTGCCTCATATCATCAATAGAAGCCTCGTCGGACAATTCATGCTCATACACAGCTTTCAGATCCAATGACAAAGCATCGCGTTTCGGTTCTTTTAACCATTCTTCTGAATTTTGTTCGCTCATAATAGTTTTTTTATTTTAGATGACCTTTAAAAAAATCATACCATAAACATCATAAAAAATATACCCCTGTCACCAGAGGTATATTATTCGCAAGTGCGATTATTCTTGTGGCTTTTCAGCTAACATTCCAAGGTGGAATTTGACGCGCTCGATAACATCACCGATCACTACCTGTGATTTCACCAAGTAATCGTTTACACCTAGTGATTCAGCTCGCTCTTTGTCTTTCGGCTGGCTCAGCGCAGTCAACATAATCACTCGGATCTGAGCCGTTTCAGGTGTATTACGCAGGATATCCAGTACATCGAAGCCGCTTATCTTTGGCATCATCGCATCCAAAAGGATCAGGTCAGGCTTGAACTTCATTGCAGCAGACAGTGCTTCTTCACCGTTGTAGACGCCTTGGGTTTCAAATCCCTCCAGGTCAAGACGAGATTTGTAGACTGAGGCGAGCGCTTCATCGTCTTCAACGAGCAGAATTTTTTTACGAGAGTTCGTGTTTGCGTCCATATTCATTCAATTGTACTACAGGGTGAAGGGAAAGCACAAGCATTGCACTCCCCCGTTGCCACTATTGCAGTAGCGCCTTTGCTGCGTCCAGCTGTGGATCGCGGTTTGCGTTGATGTCGTCGGCGGTCAGTGCCGCTTCAGTATCAACCTTAATGCCCTGCTTTGAAATGTTATTACCCTTTGGTGTGAACCAGCGTGCGATCGTCACCTTCAGCTGTCCACCTTCAGGCAATGTAAGAAGTTTTTGGACACTTCCTTTACCAAAGGTCTTTTCACCGACTAATTTCGCAGCACCGTAATCTTGCAGCGCACCGGCGGTAATTTCACTTGCACTGGCGCTACTTCCGTTTACGAGTACGACAGTTGGAATACCCTCTAGTAGTGGATTTGTGCCAGACCTGAGCTCGTCCACAACCTTACCGTTCGTCTTTTCTGTCACGACCACCTTGTCATTCAACCATAGGCCAAGGACGTCCTGTGCAGCCGTCACGTAGCCACCGCCATTGCCGCGAAGGTCAAGGATGACCGACTTCACGTCCTGAGTCTTGAAACTCTGTGCAGCCTGGCGTGCGAGCGTACCCGTTTGGTCATCGAAACGTGTAATCGTCATAATGCCAACGCCGTCGCTGACACTGCTGTAGACACTCGGGTTTGCCACCTCTGCGCGTGTAATCGTAAATTCTTTCAGCTCAGTCCCACGAAGGATCGTTAACTTCACCGTCGTCCCGACATCACCGCGCACTTTCTTCGCCGTATCAGTTACTGTTTGATCGGCTGTAATCTCTTGATCGTTTACCTTCACCAAGATATCCCCTGCCATCACACCAGCTTTTTCAGCTGGATTGTCCTTGAGGATTCGTAGCGCTGTGACAACGCCATTACGCAGCCCTAGCTCTACACCAATACCACCACCGATCGTACCCGACAGTTCGTTATTGAACTCATCGGTCTCGGCCTTGTTCATATAAACGGTATAATCGTCACCCAGTGCAGCAACAAGACCCTTATTCGCGCCCTCAATCAAGCTCTGTTCATCAACATCACCATCATAGTTCGCTTTTAGCTCTTGGTAGGTCTTTTGCACGCTAGATAGGTCAAGTGTGCCAGCAAATGTCTTGATACCGAACAGTGGTGCAATAGCGCCAACAATCTGACTGTTAAACGTACCTGCGACGTAGCCCAATCCAAGGACCGCAATGACCGCAATTACTTTGACACCAGTTGAAATTGGGCGCTTCTCTTTTTCGCGCCTAATCTTTCGTATATGCTCGGCCATGGTCTGTAACTCCCCGTTTGTTTTCTGTATTTAATTATAGCTTATCCGCATTCAGGATACTCTATGAAAGTTATGGTTTGCTTAAAGTAGCGGATGCCCGGCTGAAGTTGTTAGCTGCTCGCGCCATCCCATTCAGCTTCGCAATAAAATGAACAGCAAGGTTCATTGCTGTCTGAGTATGTCTGAGGCGTAGCCGAGTTACGGAAGACACAAGTAGCTTGTTGTTCATTTTATATGGAGGCGCTGAGTTGATTGCCGAATGCGCACATCCGAGATTGCCCACAGGAGGGGCTTGAGCTAAGGCTTTGCGTACTGGTTGAAGAAGCTCGCAGACAGCCACATCTCACTGTACATACCGTATCCAGCGCCGTAGTCATAGTTGTACTGCGAGACAAGAATCTTGTTGCCATCAACTGCTTCAACATATGCGGTGTGACCCGGGTTACCCCAGAGTGATCCAACTGAACCAGGTTGCGGTGTACCGCCTAGGTTTGTCCAGCCGTGACGGCTCACAAGAGTCTGTGCGGTTTGTCCACCGTTACCGAGGTTGTTGTAGTAGACACCAGTCGCTTGCGCAACGCGGTATGCAACGTAGCTGACACATTGTCGGCAGCCGTAGCCGTGTCCATCACCACCGTTACCATCAGATCCGCCAGTCGACATGTAGCCAGACATACGGCAGTTTGAGTTGTTCCACGGGTAGCCGGCCAGTGAGCCTGCTTCAACGAGTGAGTATCCACCAGTTGCGTTCGAACGAGCGCGGATGGCAGCTTGCGCAGCTTTGGCGTCCGCAATCGCAGAGGCGTTCTTACCGATGAGGTTTTGGTAGTTGTTCTCATCATTTTGCGTTTGTGCCAGCAAGCTTGCTTGCTCAGCCTCTTTCGCCGCAATGCTATCGCGGGCGCTCTTCTGTTGTGCGAGGACAGTTTCGACTTCAACCTTCTGTGCGCTAAGTTGGACCTTGAGGGCCTTTACTTTTTTAATTGTGCCGTTCAGTTCGTCTTTGACAGAGCTGCGGTACTCTTGCTTGTTAAAGAATTCGCTAATATTGCCGCTTCCCGCAAGCATTTCAATCGGCGATACTTCATCACTCACGTATAAGTTTGCGATAGTTGTTCCTAATGCGTCCTGATTGTCTTTAATTTCTTTTTCAGTTGCCGCAATGTCGATGACGAGCTTGTCATACTGCGCTTGGCTCAAGTCAACTTGCGCCTGCAGGGCGTTTTTTTCATTCGTAATTTGCGCGAGGGCAATAGAAAGTGTCGCCGCTTCCCCATTAAGGCGGTCGGCTTCAGCTTGGAACTGTGCCATCTCACGAGTTAGGGTCGCAATCTTGTCGTCGAACTGGTCAGCAGCGACTGGACGAGTGAATGGGACAACCGCAATGACCATTGCAAAGACAGTAAGACCCAGGAAAGTACCCTTGAGCACTTTGGCAACGCGAGAGCTTGAGACTGGTGTGGTGGAGCGCAGTTTCATATCTGTTTCAACTGTAGCATAAGCACGATGCTTCGTCAAGCGATGAATCTTCAAAAATAGCTCCCCTACAGCTTCAAGTAGCGGCGTGTTGCCATTAGCGACGATACGATGCCGATGAAGGCGCCGATAAGGATCATAGCCAGCAGAACAAAGCCAGCAAAGTACGTAAACAGGTCAAGGGTCGGCTGTAGATTAATGCCATAACTCAGCAGTGCCGGTGCGGCAAAGAACAACAGGCTGTACCCGAGCACGCTGGCGATAATTGCAGCGAAGAACCCATACACAATCGCCTCAACGACGAACGGACCACGGATAAACGAACGTTCCGCACCGATCAGCTTCATCATTTGAATTTCCTCGCGGCGGTTAAAGATGGCCATGCGGATAGTGTTGAAGATGATCAGTGTCGAGATCGCAACGAAGATAATACTGGCACCAATCCCCGCCTTTTGGGCGAAGTCGACCGCGCGACTAATCGTCTGCAGCGTTGCACGGCGTTCACCTGCGAATGATGGCGGGTGGCTTGGATCGGTGTTGGCTTTGACGATCGGATCGGTTTCGACGAAGTTCTGCAGCTGCTTGGTGTCGTTAATGTCTTTGAGCTTCACGCTGACGGTCCACGGCAGTTTATTGGTTGCCTGCGTCACCGCATCGAGGGTTTCGAGGCTGGTTTTATTGTCTTCAATGAACTTCACACGTGCTTGTTCTGGTGTTTCTACAGATACAGCGTTTACAGATGAGAGTGCTTTGATACCGTTACTAATTTTCGTAACGTCTTCCGGCTTGGTTTCAGTTGTTAAGTACACTGACATGTCGATCTTGTCGCGGACTTGGCCAGCGGTGTCAACAAGAACGTTGCGTGAGGCAAAGCTTACGAATACCACCAACAATGTGATGGTCATAATAGCGGTCGCAGCAATCGTTAGCCAGGCATTACGGGTAAAGTTATTAACGCCGTAACGGCACATACGCATGAACGTCACCCATTGGCGGCGGTGGCGCTTTTGTTGCGAAAAGCTTTTTGAATCGAGTTTTTTCTTGCCTTTAGCCATATTACTGCCTGTAACTTCCTTCAGCTTGGTCGCTGGTAATTTTGCCGCCTTCGATAGTAATAACGCGTCGTTTTAATTTGTTTACGATCTCGGCGTTGTGTGTCGTTAACAGGACTGTTGTGCCGTACTTGTTGATCTTTTCTAGTAATCGAACGATGTCCCAGCTGTGCTTTGGGTCGAGGTTTCCAGTTGGCTCATCGGCGATGAGGATCTTTGGCTGACGCACAACGGCGCGCGCAATGGCGACACGCTGGCGTTCACCACCAGATAATTGGTTGGGGAAGTTCTTTTCTTTCCCTGACAGCCCAACGAGGTCAATGACCTTTGGGACGGTGTTCTTGATCTCACGACCGGTCATGCCGGCGATTTCGAGCGCGAAGGCGATGTTCTCGAACACGGTGCGCTGCGGCAAGAGCTTGAAGTCCTGGAACACGACACCGATTTTACGGCGTAGCATCGGGACTTGGCTGTCCTTTAATGTATCGTAGTCGATACCGCCGACGACGATTTTACCACTGGTCGGCTTTTCTTCACGGGTCAAGAGTTTTAAGAGCGTCGATTTACCAGCACCAGAGGCACCGACGATAATGACGAATTCGCGAGGTTCGATAAAGAGACTCATCCGACTTAATGCCGGTGCGATGTCTTTACCGTATGTTTTCGTTACCCTATCTAACAGAATCATTGCTAGGCTTAGTATAGCATAAACACGACCATGGAATATCTACAGATACGAACTTTTATGTCATGGAATGAGTCCCAGGAAGCTGCGCGCAGAGGCGCAGCTTCCTGGAAGAACTCAGTTCCCTTTTTCGGGTGTTTCCGACAACGGCCACTCTTGGGTCACGCGATAGACGTTCCCCTTCGCGTCGCGGAGCGTCAACGTGAACTCCAGGACATCAACGATATCCTTTGATGAGATCTCGATCGACGCGCTGCCGTCCTGGTGTCGAATACCTTTGATCGACACGTCCTCGAGACCCTCCTGAGTTTTAGTTTCAGCGAAGTCCGATACCGGCTCCACTAAGGGCTTCCCTACATCGGCGTGGCCCAGCTCTTTCAGGACTGCATTGCGGACTTGCAGACTCGTGACGCCGAGTGTGGTCAGCAGGTGCACTGCGACGCTAGCGTCATCCCTGTAGAGCGCCAGCAGCAGATGTTCAGTGGCGATATATGGATTACCCAGCTCAAGCGACACGCGAAGCGCGCCTTCCATCGCCTGCTTGGCACGAGGCGTCAACGGGATGTACCCGATAGCATGTGTCGAACCGCGACCGATTCTTTCGATCACCGCAGCCGCCGCGGCATCGTAGGTAATACCTAGCGACGCCAACGCGACCGCAGCAACTCCCTCCCCTTCACGTATCAACCCTAGCAACACGTGCTCGGTACCGATGTAGTTGTGGTCGAGGAGCTTGGCTTCTTCCTGCGACAGTACGATGACGCGACGTGCACGATCTGTGAATCTTTCAAACATGTCCCCTCCAAGGGTCGAAATGGATAGAAAAAGAAAACTGTTTCTTCGAAGGATAAACCCTCGTATATGAAGATATTGATTGTTAAATAACACTTCTCCACCAGTGCGGATAGTCCACGCAACTGTAAACTCTTTTTGGGCACTATGCAAGCATAAGCGTATCTCTATATGTACGGATTTTCATGAGGGAGTTCCCGGAAAGTCGGCTGCGATATGCAGCCGACTTTCCGGTGTGAACCTAGTGCGTTTCCACCAGATCATGCGCGACCAGTTGCAGGAGGTCATCGACATCCTGCTCCAACTTGCGCAAGAGCCGCTCCATCTCTTCGTCAGGTTCCATCAACAGCCCCTGTAGAAGCTCTTTGTTGGTGGCGCCGTCCTCGAGGTGCAGCTCGGCAGCTTGTTTCGCCGCCAGTTCAATGGCGTGAATCGCGCCGGGTGTGTAGCGATCCCGAAGGGCCTTGCGCCCGTCGAAACGGGGCATTTCGAACTCACGTACGGCAATTGCCGCATCGCCGAGGCGAATACCGGCGTCGTCCAACAGTAGTTGGCTGACGGGGCCTCCCATCAACATGACGTTGAGGAAGATGTGGGCCGTCGTGATCGGCTCCTGTCCAAACCGCTTGGCGTACGATGCGCCACCGATTGCCGTCTGATCAGCAATCTTATTCAAACCATAAAACATGGATGCTCCTTTGATAGGGGGAAGAACTAGGTTCTCCGGAGTTATAAAAACTCCGTATATACAGACATACTGTAAATGTACGTCATCGACTGTGTCGATATATATCTATATTATATCACACTTACGTTATAAAATCAATCGACTAGTCCTTGGTAGGTGCCTCAAGGAAGGCCATCATGAATGGCTCGAGGTCCCCATCTAACACACCTTGGGCATTGTTCGTTTCGTGCTTTGTACGCGTATCTTTCACGAGCGTGTACGGGTGCAGCACGTAGTTACGGATCTGACTCCCCCAATTTGCAGACTCACCTGCCTGTAGTTCGGTAATCGAACTGGTGTGTTGATCCAGCTGCATTTGCGCGAGCTTGGACCGGAGTATTTTCATCGCGGTCTCGCGGTTCTGTAGTTGCGAACGCTCGTTCTGAATCGCAACGACGATACCCGTAGGAATATGTGTCACGCGAACGGCGCTGTCGGTCGTGTTGACCGATTGACCACCGTGGCCACCAGCGCGGTACACATCGATCTTCAGATCTTTATCGTCGATCTTTACTTCCTCAGGCGTATCAATCTGCGGTAGGATCTCGACCAGCGCGAAGCTTGTTTGGCGCAGGTTGTCACTATTAAAAGGACTCAAGCGCACCAAGCGGTGAACCCCATTTTCACTACGCATTTTGCCATAGGCAAACGGACCGACGATCTCAATGACACTAGACTTAATGCCAGCCTCTTCTCCGTTGGATCGTTCGATTGTCGTCGCAGACATGCCGTTTCGTTCCGCCCAGCGAAAATACATGCGCTCTAGCATCTCGGTCCAGTCCTGTGCGTCCGTGCCGCCTACCCCTGCACTCAGGCGCAAAATCGCGTTGTGATCGTCGTATTCGCCATCAAAGAGTAGATCCTTACGAAGCACTTCAAACTCTTTTTCTAGTGCAATAATCTGACCTTCGAACTCCCCCAGCAGACTATCGTCGTCGAGATCCATCAGCTCTACCATGTCGGCAGTTTGCGCCTGCAAGGTCAACCATGGATCAACCAGTGATTTCATAGCAGCTAACTGTTTGCTCTTTGCCTGAGCGTCGGTGGGATTATGCCAGACTTCCGGTTGTGCCAGCTGGTGTTCAAGGACCTCGATATCGGCATTTTTGGTATCAATCGCCAAGCGGCCCAGGGCGGCATCTACTTGTTTATTGAGTTCTTTCAGTCGTTTTATCAGAGGTTGCATCACTTATACTATACAGGAAATACCTACTGTTCGCGCGGTCTTCGCACACTCTTATAGTACGTAGCAAAAATTTATAAGTTATTAACTGCGGCGACAAACTGCTCGCCACGGTCTGCATAATTCTTGAACATGTCAAAACTCGCGGCTGCGGGGCTCAAGATCACGACGTCGCCGGGGACCGCATACGATGCCGCGACGCGAACGATCTCGGTCATATCCTGTGCGTCAACTCGATCAACCAAAGCTTGGTCTGCAGCAGCGAGGAAACCCGTGATGCGCTCACCGTTCGCCCCAATTGAGATAATTGCTTTGACGGAGGTGCTATCCGCGACGGCCTCGGCAAAGCCAGTGTAGTCACCGCCCTTATCCGCACCGCCGACGATGATAATTTTAGGTTGGGAGAACGATGCGATTGCTGCAACAGCGCTCGTCGGAGTCGTTGCAATACTGTCATCGTAATACGAAGCCCCCTGCACGTCTCGTACAAAGGCGAGGCGGTGCGGCAACCCTTTGAATGCCGACAGACCGGCTTCAATAACAGCTGGGCTCTGGACGTACTTCCACACAGCGTTAATTGCGGCGAGGGTGTTCGTCTGGTTATGTATCCCTGGAAGTTTCAAGGCAGAAACTGAACACAATTTTTGTTCACCATTGTAGAAGTACCCTTCTTCGACATGCGCAGTAAGTTGCCCCGGGAAGCCAACTTTCACCGCAGCGGATGACTCGGCAATCGAACGTGCGTACTCGTTGGCTTCGTTGTAGATCAGGATATCCCCCGCCGTTTGGAACCTGGCAATGTTTGCCTTGGCTGCGACGTAATCTTGCATATCAGCGTGTACGTCCAGGTGTTCTGGTTCGATGAACAAGACCACCGCGGTCTGCGGTGAACGCTCAACGTCCCATAGCTGGAAGCTCGACAGTTCATAGACGACAATATCGCCAGGTTGAATCTGTGCCAGGATATCAAGTGCCGAGACACCGATGTTCCCTACCAGCCATACCTTGTGCCCCGCGGCCTCGAGGATGCTCGTGATGAGACTGGCGGTCGTCCCCTTGCCCTTTGAACCTGTGACACCGATAATGTCCGCTGGGCACTTGGCGAAGAATTCATTTGTTACTGACCAGATCTTACCATCAGTATGAATCGCAGAAGGTGCCAGTCCCGGTGTGCGAATGACAAGATCAAAGCCCTGTAGTTTTTGGAAAACGTCCGCACCAAACATCGTCTGTGCGCCTTCAGGAACGGCAAACTTAGGTGTTTCAGACTGGTCGACAATCGTGATGTCGTTTGCTGGGTCGGCAGACCAATACGCGTAGCTTGATTCTCCCTCAACTCCGTAGCCTGCAATTGCAATCTTCATACTGCTTATTCTAACCCGCAATCAGTTCTTTTGCGAATAAAAGTTAGGCGTCCTTATCAAAGAGTCCGGTCAGCTTATTATTGAGGGTCACCAGTTCATCGCGGTCACCACTACTGACTGCGGCGAGAACCCAGGTATTGGCGTCGATGAAGCTCTGCGTTGTTGCCATGATCTTTTCACGAGTTACCTTGCGGATCAGGTCAGGAACCTTTGCGTAATCTTTAATAAAGTCATCTGCGAAGTAACGATTTGTGTAGAAACCGCTAATCTGCGAGACTGTTTGCGCTCCCATTTGGTAGCGTCCAAGGCCGAATGATTTCGCGGCATCAATTTCAGCATCAGTCAATTTGCCATCGAGGACAGATTTAATTTCAGTCGCGATAATATCAAATAGTTGTGGTGCGGTGTCGTGATTAACTTGTCCAGATATATCCCAGGCGCTGTCGTAGAAGCCGGCACCGGTGTAAGCACCGACGCTATACGCCAGACCTTTTGAACGTGCTTTCCCGAAGATGCGCGAGTGCGTCGTACCGGTCAAAATGTGGTTCAAGTTGTGCATCGCATCTAGTTCGTCATCAGACAATTCGCGTGGCAAGCTCAACGTCAGGCCAAAAGTAATGTTTGTCGCGTCCTTACGGCGGATAACGGTTGGGTGTGCGCTCGATAGTTCATCGCGTGGTACGTCGAAACGGTCACCTTCTGGCAGTTCGAAGTTGTTCAGCTGGCGAAGGATCTCAGACTTGCGACCACGAAGCTTTCCGGCAATCACAAAGCGCATATTGCGGGTTGTGTGCGTTCGTTTGTGGTGTTCGCGAATATCTGCCAATGTGACGTTAGAGATCGTTGAAATCGCCTGACGATACGTCAAAACGTCCTCACCCAGTAGCTGCTGGACGCGTGGCCACAAAATACGGTGGTGGTCATTAAGGTAGTTTGTCAATTCGCTCCGAACATTCCCCTTCTCGGCCTCTAGCTCAGTTGCATTGAACTTTGGTTCGCAGATACTGACTTTTTGTAGTGCCAAGATACGGTCCCATTCAAAGTCCGCACAGTCAGCTTCATACACCATCGAAAGGTCGCTGGTGTACGCGTTGTGATACGCCCCGTTCTTCGTGAACTCTGATTCAAAGTCATGCTCAGACTTGAACTGTGCGTTCGCACCAAAGGCCATGTGCTCCATGATGTGAGCGACCTGTTCGATGTCCTTGTTCTTTGCATAACGACTTCCCGCGCGGAACTGAAACTGCATGCTCATTACGGTTGCGCCGGGAATGTTAATAAACAGACCTTTGGCGCCATTTTTTAGTTTCACTTCTTCAACGGTGTGGTTCATTACGAGGACTCTCTTTTTAACTAACTATGTATTTATGATTTGCGGCCGGTTTTGCGATTTTGACGCTGGCTCTTCTTTTTCTTGCGCGCTTGGTTCTTCTTCGCAGTAGCGTCACTGACACTTTCAGATTTAGCGATTTTGAAGTCTTTATCGCGGTTCGATTCACCACTGGTGATTTCGTTTACGCCTTTTTCGACAGCACTTTCAGCTAAACGAGTCAGTTCAGTTTCATGCTGTTCTTCGGCACGTGCAGCGGCATCACGAGGTGTGACGCGGGTTACTGTACGGATGACTTCGTCACGCAAGGTTGCTTGCAAGCTATCGAAGAGTTTCGCTGCTTCACTGCGGTATTCCACCAGCGGGTCGCGTTGTCCAACGCTGCGCCAGTGAATACCGTCACGAAGGTGCTGCATGTTTTCAAGGTGCTGCATCCACAATGTGTCCAGAACCTGTAGGTAGACTTCACGTTCGACTTTGCGAAGGATGTCAGCTTCTAGTTCGTCTTCTTTCAACTTGTAGAGCTTGCTTACTTCTTTTAGCGCCAGTTGGAAACGAGCTTTGTCATTTTTCTCGGCACCGATTGCCTTGAGTTTTTTGTCGCTCAATGGGAAAGCTTCGGTAAATTCATCGTTGAAGTTCTTGTTGTTCTTCGCAGGCAGAAGCGTCAGGTCACGAACCTTTGCTTCGATCAAGCGTTCGACTTCGGCCTTGATGTCCGCACCCTCGAGAATCTTGCGACGGATCGTGTAGACTACGCGGCGGTGACGGTTAATGACGTTGTCGTACTGGACAACGTTCTTACGGATGTCAAAGTTAAAGCCTTCGACGCGCTTCTGCGCTGCTTCGAGCGTATTTGATACCATCTTGTGCTGGATTGGCGTTTCGTCGTCCATACCAATGCGGCCCATCAGTGACGAGATTCGCTCACCTTGGAAAATACGCATCAGGTCGTCTTCGGTCGAGACGTAGAACTGTGTCAGTCCTGGGTCACCCTGGCGTCCACCACGTCCACGAAGCTGGTTGTCGATGCGGCGTGATTCGTGTCGTTCTGATCCAATCACAACCAGTCCACCAAGCTCTACAACACCTTCGCCAAGCTTGATGTCAGTACCACGACCAGCAATGTTAGTTGCGAGGGTGATCGCGCCCTTTTGACCGGCGTTCTTGATAATCGATGCTTCACGTTCGTTGTTCTTTGCGTTCAAGATTTCGTATGGAACTTTCGCCTTCTTCAACCAGTCGGCGATCAATTCGTTTTTCGCAATCGAGGCAGAACCGACTAGGACAGGGCGTCCTTCGGCGTGGTATTCAGCGATCACGTCAGCGATTGCCTTTAACTTGCCTTTCTCGGTCTTGAAGATCAAGTCCTGGCGATCTTCGCGCTGGATTGGCTTGTTTGATGGAATCTGAATAACATCGATACTGTAGATTTGTTGGAATTCTTCCGCTTCAGTGAACGCAGTACCAGTCATACCAGACAGCTTCTTGTACAGACGGAAGTAGTTTTGGAACGAAACAGTTGCGAGTGTCATGCTCTCTTGCAGGACATCAACTTTTTCTTTCGCTTCGATTGCCTGGTGCAGTCCTTCGTTATACCGACGACCTTGCATCAAACGACCAGTAAATTCATCCACGATGATCACTTCACCATCTTTCGATACGACGTAGTCCTTATCGCGCTTGAATAATGTTTGTGCACGAAGTGCTTGATCAAGGTGATAGACAGAACGAACATATTCAGGACTGTACAAGTTTTTAACACCCAGCATACGTTGGATCTTATCGACACCTTCATCAGTCAACGCAACCATCTTACGCTTTTCATCGAGTACATAGTCGTCACCGACAAGCTTCGAGGCGATCTTGGCGAACTGGATGTAGCTTTCTGGGTTCTCGGCCGCAGGCGCAGAGATAATCAGCGGCGTACGCGCTTCATCGATCAGGACAGAGTCAACTTCGTCGACGATCGCATAGTTCAGGTCACGTTGGCGAAGCAGTTCCACTTCATTCACCATGTTGTCGCGTAGGTAGTCGAAGCCAAACTCATTGTTTGTTCCGTACGTTACGTCGGCAGCGTAGGCTTCCTTACGTGTTACAGGACGCAGCTTACGCATGTGTGGATCTTCATGCGCTTGGTTGTCGAATTTGGCGTCGTATTGGAACGAGGCTTCGTTAATGATGACGGCAGTCGTCAGACCAAGGAAGTCATAAAGCTCACCCATTTCGCTGGCGTCACGTTGGACGAGGTAGTCGTTCACACTAATAACGTGTACGCCTTTACCTTCAAGGGCATTCAAGTATACCGGCAGGGTTGCAACAAGTGTCTTACCTTCACCGGTTTTCATTTCGGCGACGTCGCCTTCGTGCAGCACCATACCACCGATGAGCTGGACGTCAAAGTGACGCATCTTTAGGACGCGGCGGCTTGATTCGCGGACCAGTGCAAAAGCATCCGGGAGGATTGTGTCGAGGGTCTCACCCTTTTTCTGCAGGCGCTTCTTCAGCACTTCAGTCTGCTTCTTTAACTCGCTCTTCGACATTTTCTTGTACTTGTCTTCGAGTTCATTAATAGTGACGACACGCTTTTGCAGTCGTTTTAGAATCTTTGCTTGTGGATCACCAAAAATTTTGGTGAGTGCACCTTGTTTACTAATCATTGCGCGTACCCCGCCTTTCAGGAAAATAGTTCAGTCTGCTTGCTTTGACTATTATTATACGATTTTACGGGGTACGGCACAAGGATTTTCTAGAGTTCGGACTGCGCAGGCTTTGACTTGCTCAAGATACGTTTATTCGCGACGTGCGTAATACTCGCGTCTTTATATTTGCGCATTTGATTAATCAATTTTGTTTCCACAATATCGATTGCGGCAAACATGTTCCCTGTCGAATCTTTTGCAGTGATTCGCTTTTCCGGCACGTTCAGAATAATCTCGGCTTCATACTTGTTGCCGTGATCCCGGTTGACTTCGCGAAGTTTCACATCCGCCGTGACGCTTTTACGTGCGTGACGTGGCAGATAGCGATCAAGCCGTGCAATACGCTTCATCACGTAGTCACGTGCTTTGTCTCCTACAATATATTTGACCCCGACAATATCGATTGATGCGATCATAGTGCTATTCCTCCGTTTCCGTTGGTATTTGTACTCTTATAATACACCCTCAAGCTGAGAGAATGCCGAGCTACAGAATTTGTTTACCGCCAAGATACGGCTGCAACACTAGTGGAATTTGGACGGTGCCATCTTCGTTTTGGCCATTCTCGATAATTGCAATCATTGCGCGTCCAAGAGCAAAAGCGGTTGCATCATTCGTGTGAACCAACTCAAGTTCGCCGGATTCGCGGCGTACTCGTGTTTGCAGGCGGCGTGACTGGTAGTCGGTCATATAGTCAGCAGTGTGTGTCTCACGGTACTGCGCTTGGCCAGGCAACCAAGCTTCCATGTCGATACCGCGAGCGTTCGGCTTCCCTATATCAGCAGTACATTTCTGTATTACACGGTATGGCAGGCCCAATGACGCCAACAGATATTCTTGGATCGCGACCATCAAGAAGTGTTCGTTCAAGCCGTTTTCGGCTGTTGAGAAACTTTCCATTTCGAGCTTATCGAATTGGTGCATGCGAAGAATCCCTTCCATGTCTTTACCATACGTACCGGCTTCACGTCGGAAGCTGGTCGCGTAGCCTAGGTAACGGATTGGCAAATGCGCCTCGTCGATAATTTCATTGGCGTGCATGCTCCCCATGACGTGCTCGGCACTTCCCTGCAGCCATAGGTCGTCATCTTCCAGCTTGTAGCGGTCGTCGCGTGGCTCCAAGCGATCCATTGCATCGTAGAGTTCCGTGCGGATCATAAGTGGTGGCAATACAGGTGTAAATGGCTTATCGGAAGTTTCAACGCCAGCATTGGCAGCAATCTTGGCGATCGTCTCTTGATCACTAAGCGTATTAATAACATGCTGAATCAGTGCAAATTGCAATTTAACCAAATCACCCTTCAAATACGCGAAACGGCTGCCGGCAACTTTCGCAGCACGCTCTTTATCAAGCCAGCCACGTTCATTTGCGATGTCAGCATGGTTACGTACGGCGAACGTAAACTGTGTTGGATCACCTACTACTTTTGCGACGACGTTCTCGTCTTCAGATGCGCCGTAGGGCACATCGTCGGCCGCCATGTTTGGCACTTTTTTAAATAACTCAAGGAAGGTTGTCTCGGCCTCAGCAAGCGCTGGTTCTTTTTCAGACAGTTCGGCCTTGATTGCGCGACCCTCGTCGATCGTTGCAGGCTCTGGGCGGCCACCCTTCATGCTTGCAGCGTTCGCGTTACGGCGTTCGCGCAGGTCGTCGACTTCCTGCGACAGTGTTCGCTTCGTCGCATCAAGCGCAAGAATATGAGCGATATCAACATCATAGCCTTTTTTACGGGCATTTTCTTGGACAAGTTCGGGATTTTCCCTGACAAAACGGATATCTAACATATGATTATTGTATCAGACCGAGGTCAAATCCCCCTACTCTGTTCGGAGTGCTTCAATCGGATCAAGTCGTGAAGCTTTTCGTGCCGGGAAGATACCCGCAGCAACTGAGATCAGCATTAGACCCACGATCACAATCGCAACTTGCATAGGATCGAATTTCAATAGATAGATGTTACCAATATCGAGCGCCTTCGTAATGAACGGATTTGCAATCGTCCCCACGACAACAGCCAGTCCAGATCCTATTGCGCCACCCAAGAAGCCGACCCAGGCTGCTTCATACTTAAACAAACGTCCGACGTCGCGGCCACTCATCCCAAGTGCTTTCATCAGACCAATTTGCTGCGTACGTTCCAAGACACTAATGTACTGCGTGTTGATAATACCAAAGACCGAAGTAAGTACCGCCAGCGCACCAAAACCGAGGAGGATACCAAGCAAGACGTTGATGAACGTATTCACCGTACCAAGCACGTCAGCTGCGGTTTGCGCTTCATAGCCCTTACCGTCCAGCACCTGCTTGATTGATTCGGCTTGGTTGGCGTCTTTTACGCGAACTGAGGCAAGGACAAACTTACCATACGCCGAAGTACCTTCGTTCACGTAAGTGTAGATGTTTTTTGCTTCGTCACTAGAAATCAGCATCGTTCCCTGAGAACGGAATGCGAGGCCCGAGGCGTTACTGACGCCCTTTACTGTATAGACAAAGTTCTTTGTTTCAGGCGCTGCAGAAAAGCTGGTGGAGAGTTTCGTCGCATTGATCTCAACCTTCTTCCCTACTGCATCCGCAGGGCTCTTGAACCCAAGCACGTCAACGTAGTCTTCAGTAAGGATGATTTCATCCGTCTTGAGGTCGCCGTCAACGGATCCAGCGGCATATTCTAATGTGACGCTTGGACTAAATGTACTTAGTTGCGCGACGTACTTCTTTCCGCCATCGGTCGTGATGTAATTTACTGATGGTGAGTAGTTGGGTGTCACGCTTTCAACGCCGTCTATCTTGAGAATATCGTCGATGTCATTATTAGAAATCGTTGGGAAGCTGCCGCCGAATGCGTCGGTTGTGCCAGCGCCATCAGCAGAGTATTCCTGTATAGATGTCGTCACTGGAACTTTCTTCGTTAACGAAATTTCTTTAACGTCAGTGTTCGCTTTAACAATCGCGTCAGTATAGTCGCGACCACCCTGTCCACCAGCAAGACTAAGCGTAATAGTAAACGCGCCTACACCGATCGCAAGGCTTGTCAGTAACGTTCGAGCCTTGGCCTGGCGCAAACTGCGTCCAGCGCGGCGAATCGTATCAGTTATTTTCACGCTTCGTCCTCCGTCTTATCCAGACCGTAAATTGCCTGTACTTTTCCATCGACTATCTCGATACGTGCACTACACTTTTCAGCTAGCTCCGCGTCGTGCGTCACGATAATCAGCGTCGCTTTGTTGTTCTTCGAATAATTAAACAAGAAGTCCTCGACCACAGCACCTGTTGTACTGTCGAGGTTACCCGTTGGCTCGTCGGCGAATAAAATCTTCGGTTCGTTCACAATCGCACGCGCAATCGCCAAGCGCTGCTTTTGCCCACCTGATAACGTAGCGGCTTTCTTGCGAATCTTGTCACCTAGTTCAACGGCGTTCAAGGCTGCTTCAACCTTGGCGCGGCGTTGGCCCCGAGGTACCTGTGCGATTTCAAGTGGCAAGACGACGTTGTCGTAACACGTCTCATTCGGCTGGATAAAGAAGCTCTGAAAGATAAAGCTCATTTTTGAAGCACGGAAAGCATCGATCTTGCGCTGTTTCAGCGTCAAAATATTCTCACCGTCAATAATTACTTCACCGATCTCGGGGCGATCAAGTCCACTCATCGCGTGCATTAAAGTTGATTTCCCGCTCCCCGACTTCCCGATGATAGCAACGGTCGTGCCTTCTGGGATCGTAAATGTCACATCTTCTAGTGCAAGAAAAGCATTCTGCTTCTTGCCATACGTCTTCGTAATTCCCTTAACCTCAATCATTGATTATTAGTATAGCAAAAAAACACTCATGGTTGGCTTTTATATTGCGGTGGTGAGTGGAACCGATGAGAGTATTTGAGGATTTGGGGAATCTACGCCTATGAGTCGAATTTGATTTCTGGATAAATGGCTTTGGTAGTTTCGTCGTATTCGTGACGAAGTTGTGGGAAGGGAACGCCTTCGCGGGCAGTGACACCTTCGAAGATCCAGAAGACGCGTTCAGAGAGTCCCCATCCAACTGCGGGTGGCATGCCATATTCGAGCATTTCGACGTAGTCGATGTCGAGCATCATTGCTTCGTCGTCACCGGCTTCACGCATCCCCTGCTGTTCAACGAAACGGTTAAGTTGATCGATTGGGTCGTTTAGCTCAGAGAAGCCGTTCCCAAGCTCTGAACCGGCGATAACGGGTTGGAAACGTTGAACGGTTCGTTCGTCACCAGGGTTCGTTTTAGAAAGCGGACTAATAAATGTCGGGGTGTTAATCAACCAAACAGGTCCGGCAACATCTTTGCGGATGTTCTTCCAGAGTTTGTCGATACCACGAGCGCGGTTTTCAGTTTGTTCGACTTCGAGCTTGTTGTCGCTCAGCGCTTTCTTGACATCATCCAGTGATGAGTCAAAGACGTCGATGCCATAACGTTCTTTAATAACGGTCGCGTAATCCCACACTTCCCATTTACCGCCCATATCGACTTCGAAACGAGGAAGCTTAAATTGCAGTGTGCCAAAAGTCTTTTGTAGTACTTCTTTGTACATCTCTTCCATGAACTTCATGCCGTCTTGCCAGTTGGCATAGGCCCAGTACCATTCCATCGCGACGTGCTCTGGAAGATGTTCGTCGCTATAGTTCTCGTTGCGGAAGCGTGCACCGATGTCGTAGACTTTTTCAAAGCCAGCACCGATCAGGCGCTTTAGTGGTAATTCGTGACTAATACGCAGGAAGAAGTCCTGATCAAGTGCGTCCATGTGCGTCACAAACGGCGTTGCATCGGCACCACCAGTGGTGTGCTCAAGTACAGGGATATTCACTTCAACGAAATCATTGGCGTTCAAGAAATCACGTGTCGCCTGCCAGAATTTACTGCGGCGTACGAAGCGTTCACGCACGTCCGTGTTGACGTTCATGTCGATATAACGACGGCGCATGCGCTCTTCTTTGTTTGTGAAACCTTCTTGTGAAGACGGCATCGGACGGAGCGCTTTTGTCAGTATGCGAAGTTCTTTGACGAAGATAGAAACTTCGCCCGTCTTACTTTTACCAACGAAGCCAGTCGCTTCGAGGAAGTCACCCGTATCAAGCAGCGGCAGATCTTCGATGCCAAGACGGTTTGACGCGACGTCGCGCGGTTGGACGTCGGCCTCGTTCAAATACAGCTGCACTTGCCCACTCTGGTCTTTAATGACGACGAAGGCCAGCTTGCCGAATTTGCGAATTGCAACGATGCGTCCTGCGACGGTCACTGATTCGTTCTCTAGTGATTCAAAGTCGGCAATGACTACACCTGCATTGTGTGTACGGTGGGATTCCGCAGGGTACGGATTAAAACCTAATTCTCGGAGGTCTTGGAGCTTGCGGAGGCGCTCGTCGCGGAAGTCTTTCAATGTAGCCATAATTGTTTAAATTATATCATATCCTACCTCTGATCACGGACGATTACGCATGTGTTCATATAAAATCAAAAATAAAGACACAGGAATAGTACTGCGGTGAGAGTCGTCGCAGTGGACGACTCTCACCTGCAGGTGCTTCAGCTCGTGAAGAAGACTTTCGTCCTAATGTCCACAAGCTGCATCCTGTAGCCGTGTTCGCGCAGGAACGCGTTGAAGTACTCGACGAAGTTGCGACGACCCTGGCCGAAGAACTCGTCGACGAACAAGATCGACCAGGCCGAATCTTCATGCCGCAACGCGACCAGATTGGTTACAACCTGGTCCCACGGGTTATGCAGCGGATGCTTTTCCGCCGCCCATGCTTCCAGGTCGAGCGAGCTTCCGCTGTCTTCGTGCGCCTTGATCAGCAGATCCAGACGCGACTGGCAGAACATGCGCTTTACGGTCTCGCGGTCCTCCAGGAGGGCTGCCAGCTTCTCGTTAAACGCAGCCGTTGAACTTACCTGTGTGTCAGTTGCACTGTTCAATGCTTCATTCCTCTGTCTAAGGACTCCACAACTCAACACCGCGAATCGATGAAGAGTCGCCGTGGAGCGTGGGTGTACTAGGTATAACAAACAAATATGACATTGGAAAGCATAATCTAAATATGCAGCGTTTCGCCTGATGCGTGGCGCATCGCATCATCGTGCAGCCGCTGGTAGGCCTGCTTTGCTTCGGGAATCGTAACTTTTAAGTCCCACTCCTCGCCTAGTTTTCGCGCGTTCTCTGTCATTATGTCTTCGATCGATTTGTGTGGATTCTCATGCCAGTACAAGCTAATCCACGGACCAACAAGGTGTGAACATGCGTCCGCGCTGGATACGATTCGTATCTCAATACTCTCGTTCTCTAGATGGTCTTTCTTGTCGAACAGCTTAATACTCTCGGCAATATTCGTCGCAAACGATTCACTAAATCCAAGTGCCAACATCACCCGTCGCCCCTCTTCGATATACTTGTGATCGTACTGATTATCAAAATCAATGATCTTCCCGTAATCGTGCATCCAGCCCAACGCAATCAGCGTCGCTTCGTCCGCTTCGGGATAATGGCTCAACATGTCACGCGTCAGCGTCTCAACAATTTCTAGGTGCCACTTTGTAAACCATTCGTGATGGACAAAATCAGGGTTCGCAGCCTTTGCAGCAACGTGTTCCCTTAAACTATCAAGTAATTCATTCATGGCTTTATCATAGCAATAAAGCTCCTCCCGGCAAATCGGCGAGACGGCAGTCTTTGCGTGTGCATCAGTAAGGCACACGGAATACAAGAAAACACGACAGAAGGACTAGTTGATCTGTGCAATCTTGTACGTCACATCACCCTTAGGTGTGCTAATCTTGGCATCATCCCCAACCTTACGACCGAACAGTGCCAATCCGATTGGTGATTCGTTGCTGATCTTACCCTCAAGTGGGTTCGCTTCAACAGGACCAACGATTGTGTATGTCACCGTTTTGTTGCCAAGCTTTAGGTCAACTTTGCTACCAAGACCGATAAGGGTCTTTGAGCCGCTTTTGATGATGTCTGCGTTACGAAGAATATCTTCGATTTCAGCGATACGAGTTTCAAGCAACCCTTGGTCTTCACGAGCTGAGTCGTACTCTGCGTTTTCGCTAAGGTCACCGAAGTCACGAGCATTTGCGATCTTCTCGGCAACTTCGCCGCGACGGTTCTTCAAACCCTCAAGCTCTGTTTCAAGCTCTTTTTTTCCTTCGAGTGTAATTTGATAATGTTTTTTCATATATAGTTTCTTAATTTCTTTCTGATAAAGGCTTAAAGTGTAAAACTCTTTTTTTGAAGGCGTCCTACACCACATATAGCGTAGGACGCCTGCTTTGCATCTCTATTTAGCTTAGTTTAGCAAGCAGCTCATCACCTGTCAATAGTTCTGATTCGCCGGTTTTGCGGGGGGTAAATTCAAATTTCTGGTCTGCGATGAGGCGCGGGCTGACAGTAACGCGGTACGGGATTCCCAGTAGTTCTGCATCGGCAAATTTTGCACCCGGTCGTTCGTCGCGATCGTCGTATAGTACGTCGATGCCTTTTGAAGTCAATTCATCATACAGTGCATTTGCTTCTGTGGCAACATCTCCGATGCTGACAAGGTAAACTTTGAACGGCGCAACGTTCTCTGGCCAGACGAGGCCTTTGTCATCAGAAAAGTGTTCAGCGATCAGTCCCATCAGACGACTTGGACCAATACCGTAGCTTCCCATGATTACCGGCTTTGATTCGCCGTTCTCATCAGTAAAATTCAGTTCTAGCGGATCACTGTACCGGGTGCCAAGCGTGAAAATGTTCCCTACTTCGACGGCTTTCTCTTCAGTCAGCTCATCTTTGGTGACGCCAAGCATCTCGAGGACTTCGTCGTTGTAGACCTCCTCGTTGATCGCAATACCCTTTTCTTTGTTGACGTAGATAATGTCTTCCCCAACTGGACTGAGTGTTTGGAACTCGTGACTGAACTTCGCAAAGCTTCCACCACTAGCGAACGTGCGGTATGTAATCGCACCTAGTCCAAGGCGGTCAAACACGCGTGCGTACGCATCGCTGACGGCACCGTCATAGAACGCATCGTGCTCTTCTTGTGTACGGCTGAAACTGTAAAGGTCTTTCATCCAGAACTCGCGGCCACGCATTAGTCCGCTCTTTGATCGAAGCTCGTTGCGGAACTTAATCTGGAACTGGTACGGATAAATCGGCAGGTCTTTGTAGCTCTGAATAAAATTCTTCATCATTTTCGTCAGCGGCTCTTCGTGTGTCGGCGCCAGGCCAAGTTCGATACCGCTCGCAAGCTTTGTCTTGAACCAGACATCCATGACTTCATCGTCCCAGCGACCAGATGTTTTCCAGACGTCGCTATTCTGCAGCGCCGTCATGCTAATTTCTGTCCCACCGATGCTATTCATCTCTTCGCGAATAATACTGATGATGTTTTCGAGGACACGCTTACCAAGTGGCAGATACGTGTAGACGCCGGCCATTTCTTTGTTGACGTAGCCCGCACGAATTAAGAGTTGCGCGTTCTTGGCAACTTCGTCCGCTGGCGCGTCTTTACTGGTTCTGGTGAATAATTGGGTTGTTCGCATAATTTATCCTCCTAGTGTAGGGAAAAGTAACGGATTAATAAAGAGTAAGTAGAAGGCCAGGCCATTTTTCGTCATGTGCAGAAGGATCGAGGGCCACAGACTGCCCGTCTTCACACGTAGCAGACACAGCACGATGCTCAGGGCAAATACGTCGACACCAACGTTAAAGCTGAGGTGCACAATAGCGAACAACACGCTGGTGACGAAGATCGAAACCAGCAGCGACACGTTCTTGCGCAACTTCCCTAGCAGGTAGCCGCGGAACAGCACTTCTTCGGCAATCGGGGCAATAACAACCAGTGTCAAGAAAGCCAGTATGTATTCGTAGGTATGCGTCAGGTTTGCAAAGCCCACATCCTGAACCGATGTCTTGTCGTAGAACGGAGTCAGCGTCCCGATGGTCGTCAAGATTGATGACAACAGGATATAGCCAGCGAATGCCAGCGGCACCCACAGTACGTGGACCAGCTTTGGGGCATCGGCCAAGCCTAATTCTTTGGCGGTAGTACGGTACCTTCGCACCCACCACGGCAAGCCGACAACGATCAACAACGTGAAGATATAGATAACTGCCGAAATGGTCGCATCGATCACAGACGTGTTGACGCCCTTAAATTTCACCCCCAGGATGTTCATGAGCGCCAAGAGAAGCCCGACGATCACCTGTGCAAATACCAGCCCAGCCAGGACCCACACCGGAAGGGCGATCCCCTTCCAGCGCTTGCCACCTTCGGGTCGCGTCGTGACTTTAACGGAAGAGTTTCGTGACATCACCGATTGTGATTACTACGATTAATGCCATGAGAATCATGAACCCTGTTCCCTGAATTTTCTCTTCACGGGCTTTTGTAAGTGGCTTTTTGATTACCCGAAATAGCGCCGTAACGAACCAGCGACCCCCATCAAGTGATGGGATAGGCAGTGTGTTCATGACAGCAAGCGTCAATGAGATAATACCTGCGAGGAACAAGACCTGTGTTGGCCCAGCCTTGCCGGCCTCTGGGAAGATCGTTCCAAGGATACCGATTGGCCCTGCGACGCTATCGCCGGCCTTCTGGATGTTTTCGCTAGCAGCTTTACGTGTGTCGGCGTTTGGACTGAGTTGCATCGCCAAGCCACCAAAGAACTCACCAGCAAGCTGTCCGAGGCCTTGTAGTGTCACCCAAGTGAACTGCCCGGTTGTTGCGATACCAACGATCGGCGCTGACCAAGTTGCTCGAATCGCTTGTCGCTGTGACAGCGTCGATCCAAAGATGGCCGCATTGCTATCACGCAGTGCAACAGAGGCCGTTGACTTCTTACCTTCGCGTTCGTACTCAATAGGGACAGTCTTGCCTTTGTTCACCTTCGTGAGCGAAATAAATTCATCGATGGTTTCTACTGGCTCACCAGCGATTGCAACAATTGTGTCGCCATCTTTCAAGCCAGCTTTAGCTGCAGGATAGTCTTTCACTAGTGATGAAAGTTGCACAGGCGCAGATACTTGATGTGAGTCAGCCGGGACCACGAACTGGTTTGGGATAATCTTCGGCAGGCCGAATAACGCCAAGATTGTAAAGATCAGCGCCGCTATAATCCAGTTTGTCAAAACACCCGCCAACAGGATCTTGGTCTTCTGCCAGAAAGTCGCAGCACCGTAGTCACCCTTTTTATCGGCCGCGTCGTGCTCGCCCTGTAGCTTCACGAAGCCACCCAGTGGCAACCAGTTCAAGCTAAATAGAGCGCCATTTTTGAGCTTTTTGCCCCAAGCGCGTGGTGGAAAGCCAATACCAAACTCTTCAACGACAACACCGTAGCGACGTGCCGCCAGTGCGTGGCCTAGCTCATGTAGTGCCACAAGGACAACAAGAACGATGATCCCAACAATTATACCGATAATAAGATCCATGTGCCCTCCGTTATTTTCCGAAACGTCGTTGTCGACGCGAATATTCCTTTATTATAGCCGTGACGTCGTCTTTTGTCATATCTGGCCACATCTGATCCAAGAAGATAAATTCGCTATAGGCAGCTCGCCACAGCATAAAGTTACTCAGGCGCATTTCCCCACTCGTACGCACGATGACGTCGATCGGTGGAATATCTGGTTCGTATAAGTTTTCAGCGATCAGTTCCTGCGTGACTTCATCGGCGCTTACACCTGATTGAACAACTTTTTTAACCGCATCGGTGATTTCTTGTTGTCCGCCATAGTTAAAACAAAGGGCGAACGTTCCACCGGTATTACCTGCAGTCGCCTCTTCGGCGTGCTCCATCTCTCGAACGATCTTTGGGTCGACACCTGTGCGTGAACCGATGATGCGCAATTTCACGTTGTACTGATTAAAAATACCGATGTCGCTGCGTAGAACTTTCAGGGTCAGGCCCATCAAGCGCTTCACTTCATCCGCACTGCGCTTCCAGTTCTCTGTCGAAAATACGTAGGCTGACATGTACTCAGCGCCAGCTTCGAGGGTGGCGATACCGATGTCTTTCAGCGCGTTATAGCCCGCAAGGTGCCCTTCATAGGCAGGCAGTCCATGCTTTTTTGCCCAACGGCGGTTGCCATCAACGATGTACCCGACGTGTCGAGGAATTGCCGGTGTTTCAGCGTCAGCCATTACAGTGTGAGGATGTCCTTCTCTTTTTCTTTGAATGCAGCATCAAGTTGAGCATTATGCGTCGCAACGCTAGCGTCGATTGTCTTTTCGATACCCTTAAGGTCATCTTCTGACATCTCTTTGGCTTCTTTCTTGCGCTTCGCCTCTTTGAGGGCATCCTGACGAACGTTTCGCATAGCGATACGGGCTTCTTCAACCTTTTCGCTGGTTTGCTTCACTAGCAGCTTACGGCGCTCTTCGGTCAATGCAGGGATTGGTACGCGAATGACGCGTCCATCGTCGCTTGGATTCAGTCCAAGCGACTGGTCGTTACGAATCGCCGCAGCGATCGCCTGGATGCTACTTGGGTCAAATGGTGTGATCGTGAGTAGCTGTGGCTCTGCCGCAGTGACGTTCGCAACTTGGTTCAGTGGCATCTTTTGTCCGTAGACTTCGGCACTAATGCTGTCGAGCATGCTTGGGTGTGCACGGCCGGTGCGGACTTTTTTTAGTTCATCCAGAAAGTGTGCGACGGCACCACTTAATTTGTCTTCGTAGGGTTTTGTATCAAACATAATACCTTTAGTATACCAAACTCACCTCTTATCCGTTCGCAAAAAAAGACCTCTCAATAATAGAGAGGTCTTTTTTAAGAATGAGGCAACGATTATTCGCTGACACCCAGTTCAATTCGCTTGAATTGGCGAATCACAATATTTTCACCAGTCTTACCGATGTTTTCCTTTAGGAATGTACCGACAGTCATAGAATCATCCATGATGTACTGTTGGTTCAAAAGGACCTTGTCTGCAAAGTACTTGCTGACTTGGCCATCGATGATCTTAGCCGCGATGTCAGCAGGTTTACCTTCGGTAGCACCGCTTGCTTCAGCTTCAGCACGAACACGCGCAACTTCTTCAGCCGGAATATCAGCTTCAGAGATGTATACAGGTGACATAGAGGCAACCTGCAGTGCAATCAAGTGAGCAAATTCTTTGAAGCCGTCAGTACGGGCAACGAAGTCAGTCTCACAGTTTACTTCGACGAGGACACCGATGCGTCCGCCGTGTACGTAGCTGTCGATGACGCCTTCGAGGGCTTCACGGTCAGCTTTTTTCTCAGCTTTTGTCAGACCCTTTTTGCGCATTGCATCCAGCGCCTTATCAAAGTCACCTTCAGCTTCTACGAGAGCCGCCTTGGCGTCGGTGAGCCCAACACCAGTCAGTTCTTTTAGCTTCTTGATATCATCAATTGATACTGCCATGTCTTATTTCTCCTCTTTTGATTCAACTTCTGCTGGTTTCGCTTGGCTTTGACCTTCAACGATCGCTTGGCTGACGTAGTCAAGTAGCAAGTGGACACCCTTGATAGCGTCGTCGTTTGCAGGGATTACATAGTCAATCAGTGTTGGGTCAGCGTTTGTGTCAACGACAGCAACAACTGGTACGCCAATTGTCTTTGCTTCCTTGATCGCGTTTACGTCACCGAGAACATCGATGATGAAGACTGCGCCAGGTTTGCCGTTAAGGTTCTTGATACCGCCGTACTTCAATGTCAGTTCGTCGATTTCTTCTTGGAAGCGTTGGATCTCAAGCTTGTTGTACTTCTTTTCAAGTTCACCTGAAGTCATCTTCTTTTCAAGATCTTTAAGCTTCTTGATCTGTGCACCGATAGTTGCAACGTTTGTCAGTGTTCCACCGAGCCATCGTTCAATCATATACGGTTGGTTCAAAGCAACAGCAGCCGCTTTTACAGCGTCTTTAGTGTGCTTTTTTGTTGCAACGAAAAGGATTGGCTTTCCAGCTGCAGCTACTTTTGTTAAGAAAGGAAGCGCAGCATCGAGGCCTGCAACTGTCTTGTTAAGGTCAATAATGTGGTTATCCTGACGTTTGCTGTGAATGTATGGCGCCATTTTAGGGTGCCAACGGCTCGTCTTGTGTCCAAAGTGAACACCAGCTTCGAGCAGCGCTTTAATATCGACTGTTACAGCCATAATTGTTGAACTCCTTGTTCCTCACCTTCTACCCTGCTGACCGGTGGCCATTAGGAGTTACGTAGAAAGTTGTGTCGTTAAATATTGTTACCTTAATATCGTATCATTATTGCGCTCTCTAGTCAACAGAGGTCATATCCTTCAAAAATTGGCGGCTCACCCTGGGAGTTGTATAATAATAGTGCTCAAACAGAGTGAACTTTCCCATCCAACACACAGAATAAGGTGGCGCATCATGGATACCATCCCTGTAACCGAAGTGGTTCAGGAGCTCGAAGTGAGACTTGCTCGTCTTTCCGAAGCAGAAACGCAACTTGCAGACCTCACCAGCGATTTCACCAAAAAGACACAGGCGCTCGTGACCGAGTTCTCACCCGAGTCCGACCGCTTAACGCTACTACGTGATGAAACGGTCACCGAGATCGCCGAGATCTTTCAAGCCAACCGTGACCTGCTGACACCCGCCGGGAGTAAAACGGTCACCTTGCGTGGCGGAACCATCAGCGCTCGACTCGGCAGTGAAGGCATCGAAATCGTTGACCAAGAACGACTCGAGAAGTTCCTGCGTCGTCGTGGACGCTGGGTTGCCTTTACGACTCAGCCAAAGCGACAAATTGACAAAGCCGCCCTCAAGAAAGACCGCGCGCTCGTCAATAGCGCATCCGACCAGATTATCCGCTTCAGGCGCAACGAGAATCTGATCATCAAGTTGCCCAAAGTGCAGCTCGAAATCAAGCGGGTCCTTCACCCGCTCCGCCGCTCACTCGGTAAGAGCTAGCACCCCGTGCTGCTCGAGGTAATACCTCGCAGTGCGGGGTATTACTATATTCGTACAGATGACCTCTAGACAACAGAGTAAAAATCAGGTACAATAATGCAGATTATGAAGACTAACCTACACCCAAGTGACTACCGCCCCGTCGTATTTAGCGACGATACTGCCGGTTTTGCTTTCTTGACTCAGTCAACTGCGCAAACTAGCGAAACTATTAAATGGGAAGACGGCAACGAATACCCACTCGTAAAGCTGCACATTTCCAGTGCATCTCACCCGTTCTTTACCGGTGAAGAAAAGATCATCGACACCGAAGGACGTGTTGACCGATTCAAGAACCGTGCTGCTGCCGCTGAAGCTCGTAAAACAGAACTTGCGAACAAAGCAAAAAAATCTGCAGCGAACAAAGCAAAAAAGACCGCTAGCGAAAACTAGCCGCGCTTACTGAAAGAGCCTTATTATCTGATAAGGCTCTTTTTTGTTAGAATAAAGACATCAACCAAAAGGAATACGCATGGAACCAACCACACAACCAGCAAAACGCACATGGACAACCCGCACCAAGGTAGGTATGGTTTTGTATCTTTTGCCGCCCGCACTGCTGTTGATTGCAATGATCCTCTATTTTATCGCCAACATACTGTTGCGCGATCAAGCCGCAACGACAAACGAAATGGCGAGCTTCTTTGGCGATCCATCCTCAACCACACCGCGTGGCATCCTTAATAACATCATGTTCTACCTGACAATCTTCACCTTCCTTATCGCGCTGCCAAGCGTCATTACCGGATTTATCCTTATGCGAAGCAAGAAATAACACTATGCCAAAGATTAATTTAGACATCACGACCCTTAAAGAAGAACTCGCCGAACTAGACGCTTTCTTGGCGCGCCCCGACGCCTACGCAGCCGACGACTACCAAAAGCGCAACAAGCGCTTCATCGAACTGCAGACGATCCTCGAAAAAGGCATGCTCCGCGAATCATTGGAAGCTCAAATCGAAGAAGCCAAGCTCCTCATCGGTGGTGGCGATGAACTCGCCGAACTCGCCAAGATGGAAATTGATGAAAACACCGTGACACTCGCCCGCCTTGAGGACGAACTCTTCGCGATGCTGGCGCCAAAAGACCCGAACGACGAAAAGAACGTAATTATTGAAATCCGCGCCGGTGCCGGTGGTGACGAAGCGAGTCTCTTCGCCGCTGAACTCTACCGTATGTACCTACGTTACTGCGAAAACAACAACCTTCGCACTGAGCTGATCAGCGAAAGTGCCAACGACACAGGTGGTTACAAAGAAGTCGTCTTCGGCGTTAAAGGCGAATCTGTCTATTCAAAGCTGAAGTTTGAGTCTGGCGTACACCGCGTCCAACGCGTCCCCGCAACCGAATCGCAAGGCCGCATCCACACTAGTACCGTAACGGTTGCTGTCCTGCCCGAAGCGGAAGAAACCGACATCGAAATTAACCCAGCTGACCTTCGCATCGACATCTACCGATCTGGTGGACACGGTGGCCAATCGGTCAACACAACCGACAGCGCCGTGCGCATTACTCACATCCCTTCTGGTCTGGTGGTTATCAACCAGGACGAGAAATCGCAGCTGAAAAACAAGCAAAAAGCCATGGGTGTCCTGCGTAGCCGCCTATTGCAGATCAAGAACGACGCCGAAAGCGCCAAATTAACTGCCGAGCGTCGTAGCCTGATTGGATCTGGTGACCGGTCTGAAAAGATCCGCACCTACAACTTCCCACAGGACCGCATTACCGACCACCGCATCGGTTATAGCCGCAGTGGCATCCCGCAAGCATTAAACGGGTCAATTGATGACCTCGTGGAGAATCTACAGGCGTATGAACGAGAACTCGCTGCCTCAACCGCTGGCAATTAACGATTGGCTGGACGACGCGACGCGTCAGTTAGTATTTGCCGAGATCCCTAGCGCACGCCTGGATAGCGAACTTATCTTGGCACACACCATCCGTAAAACGCGCAGCTACCTACACGCTCACCCCGAAGAAGTCCTCACCGAGCGTGCTATGGAAATCGCATCAGCCCGACTGGCGCTTCGCATCGAGCGCGTCCCTGTGGCCTACATCATTGGGCACAAAGAATTCTACGGTAATCAGTTCTCGGTTACAATCTCGACTCTCATCCCCCGCCCCGAATCTGAGGTCCTCATTGAGCTGCTAAAAAAGGCGATACCCCGCAACCAGTCACTGCTACAAGAAACGCTTCGCCTCGTCGACGTCGGAACAGGCAGTGGCGCCCTTGGTATCACCGCTAAACTCCTCTTCCCTGAACTATCCGTCACGCTCATCGACAACAGTCGCCACGCCTTAAAAGTAGCCGACAAGAACAGCCGCAGCCTCGGTGCCAACGTCACCATCATGCAAAGCGACCTACTATCTCAGTACCCTTTCAATGCGAATATTATCATCGCCAACCTCCCGTACGTCGATCCCGAGTGGGAACGCTCGCCAGAAACAGACCACGAGCCAGCCGAGGCACTGTTTGCGGGTAATAATGGCAAAGCACTTATCTTTGAACTACTCGTACAGACACAGGCAAAACTGATCGATGGTGGCGCGCTCATCCTCGAAGCCGACCCCGAGCAACACCCTGATATTATTGCTGAGGCAAAAAAATACGGCCTCCTACTAGTGGAAGCCGAAGACTACGGTCTCTTACTCGAAAAAGTCGCGAAATAAGTTCGCCTGCGCTTAGATAGCGGTGCCGACACGGTTGAAGATAAAGATCAGGACCGCAATGATGCTCAGCGTAAATAGCAGTGGCAGGATGATGTCACTCGTGCGAATCTTTTGGTGGTGATAGAACGAATCGTACGCCTTATACGCAACGAACGCAATCAAGATAGCGATAATAGCAATCTGTGGAACATACAGTGTTGCGATAAACGGCAACGAGTACGCAATCGTCCAGTGGTAAGCAACCCAGCCGATTTCAGCCATGACCACACCCCACGCCAGACTTAGGAACAAGCTATGCGTTTCATCATCGTAGGTGTTCAGCACATGATTCGCGGCGCTATAGCCAATCAGCCACATCGCAGCGACCACGATAGATGCTGGCCAGTTAAATGAGATCGTGTACAGCGTCGCAACACCGAGGAAGACCGCGACACCTGCCTGGGCGACGACGTAGCTTCGCTTCGAGCGTGGCTTCAAGATCAGTAGCCAAAGAATATACAACACCGTTGCGATACCTAGCAGCACGAGCTTGCGGAAGTCTTCGATACCTGCCGCGTTAATCGTGTATAGCCCTAGCACGAAGCTCGAGCTTACAATAAGGTCCACAAGGTTAGACTTCACGTTAACGAACCAGTAGCGGGCTCGCACGGCCAGGACACGCCACTTACTGATCAGCACCAGTCCTAATGCCAACAGAATTGAATCGGTATAGCGAATCACAACGACCAGCGCAATCGCGAGGCCGATGTTAAGAATTGTATAGACGACTTCGCTTAAAAACGAGCGGCGGCGGACTAGTTTGAGGAACTCCATAATCGTCCTTTAGTATACCACGCCCAGCAGGACTATGACGTCGGCCCGACGATTATAAGGAAGTCTGTATCCCCTGTCACGCTGACAGGTGGCGTTGTCGTCTTCAGTTCGACGCCGTAGAGTGCTTTCAGTTTCGCAGCACTAGCGGTCTTGGTAGTGTCGAGCATGTACACAGTGATCTTTGGATACGTGCCGTCTGGCGCGTTATCAACCGTATCAACGCTAAAGCCCGCTGCAATCACCTTGTCCGCTTCGGCTTGTGCCATACCAGAGGCCGCTCCACCGTTCAGGACAGTCACATGCGGCTCTTCTTTCACGACAGCACTGGCGGTAAGGTTCTTCAGGATGTAGGCCTGTAGGTCACCGTACTGGTACTGCCCTTCTGCTGGTTGCGCATTACCGTTAAAGATCACTTCGCCTTCTTTATGGAGGTCGATCGACATAATTTTTTCAGATGGAATATCTTTTGCGAGACCCATTAAGGTGCGGATCTCTTTCGTTTCGATATTTGTGCGCAGGTTGTTGCCCATCGCATCGATCAGCTTCGTCACAGAGCCAATGTTCGTCAGCGTACCAGTCGTCATGGCTTTTTCGCGGATTGCGAGAATAATCTTTTGTTGGTTGCGTTCACGGTCGAAGTTAGACTGCTCAAACCCGTAGGTTGGTGCAATATCACCGCGTGCCTGCGCAAGGTATAATGCGTGTTCGGCGTCAAGGACTGCCGGACCGTTCGGATAATCGATGAAGTGACCACTTGGCGGACACACCGTCTTGCGCTTAGCGTAGTTGGCGCCACACTTCCAGTCGAAGTTACTGTCCATCTGGCCGTTTGGATCACGGCTTTCGATGTTGACGGTAATGTTACCACCGATCGCGTTGACGACGTCACGCATCACGCTGTAGTTAACGTGAACACCGTATTGAATATCTAGCCCTACGATGTCACCGATGAACTTCTGGGTCTCGGTCAGGCGCTGCTGCTCTGCAGCATCACTATCTTCTTCGTTTACACAGTGGAAGTAACTATTAATCTTGCCTGAGTATCCAGGGAGACAGGCCATTCCATACTCTACTTCGAGGTCACGTGGAATACTAAAGGTGTAAGCATCCTTGGTTTTTTGGTTCACGCTCAATATAAGAATAGAGTCGGTCAGCCATGATGCCTCGTGTCCAGGGTCATCTTCAGATGTACCAACAATCAGGAAGTTACTGCGTCCGTTGACGTCTTCTTTTAATGGTTCAGTCTGCACGATATCCAGAATGCTTCCCTTGAAGACATTTTCGCCAGCTGTGATTGCTTTAAATACCACAAAACCAGCAACGACAAGGCCAGCCGCCAACAAGAACAATGCGACCCATTTAATAATGCGGCGTTTTTTGCTTTTTGACTTGTTCTTGTTATCACGCTTGTCTTGACGTCGTTCACGTCGGCTCAGCTTCTTTTCAGGCTCTTCACCATCAATTTCACGTAATGAATCGGCCAGTTCAGAACGACCTATAAGTTTAGATTCTCGAGGAACTCCTACGGTCTGGCGAGTAGTTTCACCAGTGTGGAGTGAGCGGTCGATCGGTTTTTCTTCCTCTCCTTTGTGGAGATCGCCAAGCTGATTGCTTGAACGACGTGGAATAAAACCGTCAATAGAAGTGTTTGGTCGCTTCATCATAAATACTTACACTACTATACCGGAAAATACTGAGATTATGAAGTATGACATAAGCAAAATAAATGAGCTATAATAAGTCGGTCAATGGAAGCCTCTTACTTTACACGTCACCCGCTCGCAAAAGATATCTTCGGGATCATCATCTTTATCATATGCGTAATTATCGGGACCGTTGTTATCAACACATTTGTCTTCCGTAGCTTTAACGTCGTTGGACCCAGCATGGAAACAACCTTATATACCGGCGACCGTCTGATCGTCGACCGCCTGCCAGTCACCTGGGCGCAACTACAAAACAAATCATACGTTCCAAAACGTGGCCAAGTCATTGTTTTCAAAAACCCTCAGTATACCCAAGGCATCGAAGATGAATACATCGTCAAACGTGTTATCGCCTTCCCAGGCGAACGTGTTGTCCTAAAAGATGGCGAGTATACCGTCTACAACGACAACAACCCTACCGGCTTCAACCCCGACGATAACAACCACGGCGAACCCGGTAGCCCAACTACTGGTGAAGTCGACGAAGTCGTCCCCGAAGGTGAAATTTTCGTATCTGGTGACCACCGAACTGGCAACTTCTCGTACGACTCACGCAACGGCCTAGGTACCATCCCTTACTACGACATTGTTGGGCCTGTGAATATTCGGATTTTCCCTTTTAATAAAGTGCGCACGTTCTAAGTCGACGCAGCGCCTCGTCCCAATAGTGTCTCAGAACACTCTTTTCGCTCTAACCTCCCCCGGAGGTTTGCAGCGAGCGTTGGGCTGAAAAATTCCTTATGTCATTTTTCACACGTTCTTCAACCCTATTAGGACGATTCGCTACGCGCGGAAGATGTGCGATATTACAAAACAAAAACCAAAAGCATCTATACAAATAAATCTCTTTGGTTATTGCCCGAGATTGAACGCTCTCGGGCGGCGTATGTGATGTGCTACGAGCTCGTTATCCACCAACTCCAAGCCTCTTCAACCGGAGCATAAGGGAAAGCGGTGTCCACCCCTTCCACAACCTCATGATGCTCACGAGAGAAGATGAGGGCATCGTAATTGCCACTTTCAACCATTTTATTGGCATCTTCGAAGTCACTCTGCAGGACGCCGATGGCGCTGAGGATCTGCCCACTTAACTGCGGACCGGCTCCTCCGTACCCAAGCAATGCGTTAAACGCATGCAAAATAGGAGCACCGTAATTGTCGAACAGTACCGCGCCTCTTTTAGTGGCACGACCCTGCTGCACCGAAAAAAACTCCACACGGGCAATCAACCCGTATGTTGAAGGCTCGCTGGGATCTGGATGGCTTTCGTCCGCAGCGTCGTACAGAGCTTTGATTCCAGTAAGAATAAGTTTCAGGAATTCCCAATCCGTATCCGTAGATCCGTCCACCGTCCCAATTCTCGTCTTATATTCCACCACATTCCAGTTAGTGTTATATGTGGACACCATGTCGTGTGTATACGCGCCCCAGTAGTTCAAGGGTACTGTATCATTCTTTTGATTAAACGATCGCAACCAAATCACCATTTCTCGATAAATCTTCACTCTCGGTTGAGAGTAATAGATACGAATATATTAAAACATATTTTATTAAAAATGTATATATCTATCTACCTTCGAAGAGCTGGTACGTACGTGGCAAATTCATCAAGTGTGCTATCGACGACACTTTTAAAGCCTTCCATAGCGGTCAAAGATACAGTGCGGTCAACAATGAAGCGTGCCATGGAATCTTTGCGGCCTAGGCGAAGCGCAAACTCATTCGTTTGAATATCGTGATATGTGCGTGGCCACGATCGCCGATAAGAGATGTCCATCGCTTTGCTGTAAAGTGTATAGCCGAGCACCCGGTCGGCACCATCCTGCACCTCGCCCATCACGTCCTCGGCGAGACCTTCGAGCATGTTCACGCCTCCAACGACCACATCCGGACGTCGGAACGTGTGTTTCAATGCAATCGCTCCCTTAGTGAAGTCTGCCTGATCGGTAATTTCACCTATAAGCTCCAGCGACTGCGCTGCGCTCGCGTTTGTCGCCCAACTTATCTCGAAATCTTTCTTCGTATCTAAAGATACACGAACAAAATCAGGATCCTCGAATAGCTTATCAACACTTGTTACCGGTCCAGTTGTTGGATATGGAAATAGGACGTATCGTTCTGGGTTCATTGGATCAATAGCTGCCATAATTGAATTGTATTATTGTGCACCGCAACGGTTCACGCAAGCGTAAGTAGAAAAGCCCGCTCCCGAAGGAGCGGTGTTGCATAAGTGCAACTGCTCTACTTCGGAAGCGGGATTTTAGTGATGCGGGTTACGACTGGATCTCCGTCGCCTCCCGCCTTGATGCCGTGTGCGCCCCACAGCGTACCTTCGATGAAAGACAGTAATCTTTCGAGGCCGGCCCTGCTGGAACCTTCATACTGGAGACGACGGAAATACAACGTGATTCGATAGAATCGTATCGACAGCTCACGATCCGCCTCCACATCGAAGGATTCCAAGACCCAGTCCGAAGCGAGAATGTGGCTTCTCGCTCGAGGAATGCTATCTGACACCAATTGGTTCAGCGTATGAGTCAAAGACTCGCGCGTCGTAATTCTCGACTTCGCACTTGATGCACGATAAATCGCTATATCAAAAACCGCCTGAACTTCTTTAGCGGCTATGACGTGAGCTGGCAAATTATATACCAACTGGTCACACTCCTTATAGCCCTACCGGTGACACGATATCACCTACGAATAGCGCTCTAGAGATTATTAAACAACTTGCAAAGAAATTGAGCAAGCACAAGAGTATTTTGAGACCATACCGGCACAGGGTTTTAACCTCGCCTATTCGCCAAGCAGCTTCTGCAAACGATCCAGGTCCGTCTCATCAGTAAACTTGATGATAATCGTACCGGCACCCTTGTTGTTGACGCGAATGTTCACGTCGGTCTTTAGGCGGCCACGGAGTGAGGTGATCTTTGCCTCGTGCTTAGACGCTGTGTCTTTGACGGATTGGTCTTTCGGCGCGACCTTATCTTTACCACCGTTGCGAGCATTCACGACGAACTGTTCGACTTTGCGTGCACTCCACTCTTCAGCGATAATGCGCGGTACGACGGCGTTGATGAATGCTTCATCCCAAGAAATCAGTGGACGAGCCTGGCCTTCGGTCAGCTTACCCTCTGCAATAAATTCGCGGACGTTCTTTGGCAGCTTTAGCAGGCGCATCGTGTTTTGGACGGCGCTTTGCGATTTGTTCACACGCTTACCGATCTGTTCGTTGTTTAGGTTGAACTGGTCGCGCAGCTTCAGGTACGCTGTGGCAGTTTCAATCGTGTTCAGGTCACGTCGTTGCAGGTTCTCGATCAAAGACACTTCCAGCTTGTTCTGATCGCTCATTGTGCGCACTAACGCAGGGATGGTCGTCAGACCAGCCAGCTTTGACGCGCGGTACCGACGTTCACCGGCGACAATGACATAGCCACTCCCCTTCGGCGTCACGATAATCGGCTGCAAGACACCGTGCTCACGGACAGATTCAGCTAATTCGTTCAGCGCATCTTGGTCAAAGCTGCGACGCGGCTGATCTGGATCGGCGGCGACATCAGAAATAGCAAGGTCACGCAGTTCACTGACCTTTTCATCAAGCTTATTGGTCGGATCAAAGCTATCATCCAGCAGATCCATCGGGATCAAAGATTCAAAGCCGCGACCGAGGCCTTTTTTGCCCGCCATTACGCCGTTGCTCCTACAGGACTAGCCGCTGGAGTCGTGCGCGCAATCACCTCTTTTGCCAGTGCCTTGTACGCGCGTGAACCCTTCGAGAACTTGTCGTATACACCAATTGGAATCCCGTGACTCGGTGCTTCAGCTAGGCGGATATTGCGCGGAATCGTCACTTCAAAGACCTTGCCTGGGAAGTGGCGCTTAATTTCATCGTGTACCTGATTACTAAGGGTTGTGCGACTATCGAGCATCGTCGGCAACACGCCAAGTAGCTCCAGTCCTGGGTTCATCCCCTTGCGAACAATCTTCATTGTCTCTAGCAATTGCCCAAGGCCTTCGAGGGCATAGAACTCCGCCTGTACAGGCAATAGGACATACTTTGCGGCGATCAGTCCGTTAACTGTTAGCAGGCTGAGGCTTGGTGGACTATCAATAATAACGTAATCATACGCGTCACCCGCCGCTTCAATTGCGAGTTTTAGGCGTGTAAAGCGCTTTTCGGTCTTGGCCAGTTCAACCTCGGTATTCGCGAGGATTGAGGTCGTTGGTGCCACCCACAGGTTCTTGTGGTCGGTCTTGACCACGACAGCAGCCAGTTCAGCCTGTCCGGTGATCACATCAGTCATAGTGGCAGCTAAGGCAGTCTTGTCGATCCCAAGGCCGCTGGTTGCATTTCCCTGCGGGTCGAAGTCGACGAGAAGTGTCCGTTTGTCAGCTTTCGCTAGGAAATAGGCCAAATTAATAGCAGTCGTTGTTTTCCCAACGCCACCCTTTTGATTGGTTACAGCAATTACAATCGGCACTAAAGTATTGTTCCCTTTTCTTTATTACATTGTAGCACGAGCGCCTTAGTTGTTATGCTATTTTACCGCCGTTAAAAAGAAGAGAGCCCGCCCCCGAAGGAGCGTTTTACCGATAGGATCGGTGGCTCAACTTCTGGGGCGGACTACACGTAGGTGGCGTGACCGTTCTGGCCGGTGGTGATGTAGATCGAGTGCGCGCCCTCCTTGCTTTCGAACGTCTCCACGGGGCAGACGATTACCGAGCAGCTGTGCGTGCCATCGCCAGGCGTGCTGGTTCCCTGCTGGATCCAGACCCGAACCCGCTGCTCACCTTCCGGTGTGACGAGCGTGAACTCCGGCGCAGGTCCACTCAGGAAGCGCTTCATGGCGCGATACGGCGGCAGGACTTCCTTGATCGTACCGGTGGCGACACTGGTCAGTGCATCATTCATTGGGGTACCTTCCAATCTTTCTTTGGCGTGAAAACAATTTTCACAGGAACCAATACAGCTAGTATGTCTTCATCTTTAATTTTTGCAAGCAAAAGTAGTTTTACTGGTGAGCGCGACGTCGAGCGACAAGAACACCGACGAGTATGAGAACGAGTGCTGCGCCCGCCACAGCCCACACCCATGGGAAAGTAGATTTCGCATCTTCAGACGCTACGTCAGCCGCGGCACCCGGCTCTTTTACATCGGTCACATTTGAGTTCGCGACGGCAAAGTCGTATGGACCAACTTTCGTTACATTTCCTTGCGGGTCAACGACAGCGATTGCAACGGTATGGTTGCCGTTCGGCAATTCTTGATCGAGCGTACAGGTCCAGCGTCCGTTTGCATCTGCGATCGTCTCACATGTTACAGGGTCAGAGTGCACAGTAATCACTACTTTACTGCCAGCCGGCGCATAGCCACTGAATGTCGGGAAACTCGAGAGTGTCTGCTTTTCGACAAGTGTCTTACCGCCACTCGTCAGCGTTACTTCCGTCGCAATTAACGGTTCTTCAGCTGTGGCCGGGGCTGTTGCGGCAGGTTTCGATGCAGCTTCCTCGGGTGCCTTCACAATAGGTTCAGTAGCTGGTGGCACGGTTGGCACGACAGGTCCTGCGGGTGTCGATGGGATACCTGGCGCTGGCGTCGAAGGCTGTGTAATCGGTGTATTGAAGCTAAATGCTGGCGACGAGTTCACAGAGATAGCCCCTGGTGCTGCGATGTCGAAATCGTCCTTTAAGTAGATCACTGCCTGGGTCTTCGTCAGCGCAACCTGTCCATCGAGGAACCAAAAGTAACATGTCGGCTGGTCGCTCATAAGTTCAGCTTTCAACCCTTGGTCGAGGGCATCTTGCATCGTCAGCCCCGTGCCTTCTAGACACAGCGGCAACGCAGTCGTGCCAAGCTTCACTAACGAACGGGTCACTACGTGGAGGTGTTCCGGTGGCATGCCAGGTACCGTGCCGTCCAGCGCACCCACCAAGTTCGTACCACTTACCGTCAGGTACTTTCGTCCCCCAACATCCGAGAACGCAACACCTGTAATAGTCTTTGTTGGAGTTGGCAGGTAGGTCACACCGTTCGTCAGGGTAACGACTTGCCCGGCGTTCGTACTATTGCCACCAGACTTCCCCGTCACGACAACATCAACTGCACCCACGACCGTGTTTTCAGGGATAAATGCCGTGATTGAAGTATCCGAAGATGCGGCAGGGATGACTTCTGCGTTCTTGCCGTCGATAGTGACGGTCGCACCCGTCAGGTTCGTTCCTGCGAATGTAATGTAGCGCGTCGCCAGACTATAGATCGAAGCTGGACTGACGGTTGTCACGGTCATCGGAGCTGGTGTATTTGACTGATTGAATGTAAACGGACCAATGCCATTCACCGACACCGTCCCCCGCTCGGTTGTGTCATAGTCGGCCGGCAACACAACGACCGCTTGGTAGTTCGTAAAGATATCGTTATAGTCGGCGTCATACATCCGGTAACAAGGTGCCTGATCGCTCAATAATTCAGCCTGGAAACCTTCGTCAAGATATTCTTGGTGTGTGTACGGGCTATCAACTTCACACAGTGGCAACGCTTGGCCATCGAAGATGATTGGTGACTGCGTCTTCGCATCATTGAAAATGTCTCGCTCATCGATGAAACGTTCGCCAGAGATAGTAGCGACCACTTCGTCGTCAAACGATTCAAACGTAACACCCGTAATCGCCGGTCGTTCCACTCGTACATCGGCATACGTCGCCGTTTGACCATCTGAACGCGTAGCGGTTACGTCATAATACCCAGCAGGAACATCATCAGATACGAACGCCTCGATGTAATCATCGCCCATCGCCTCAGGCGTAATCACGAAGTCGCCCAGTTTAAACACTGTCGTCTCGTCATAGTTTGACCCGTACACGTTCAATAACGGACGGCCGTCAAAGATATAAATAGACACTTCGCTGATGGTTACTGCATATATATCGTCAACAGTAATTGGTGTCGTAGCACTGGCATGTGCGCGACCAACGGTAATGCCATAGTCGCCCGCTGGTGTTGTGCCTGGCAAGTCGAAAATGAGGTGTGTATTATCGGATTCAATCACCGTAATATCTTGCCCCTCGAAAGTAATAGTCGCACCTTGCAAGTTCGTTCCTTCGAGCCTCACCTGGAACGTTCCGTACCACGTCCGTTGATACGTAGTATCAGTAATAACCGGCTGCTTCACAGGCACAACGAACGCATCAGGAACTGTGACCGAACGATTAAATTGGTCCGTCAATACAATGTCATATGTCCCGGGTGCAAACGATGCACCTTCAGCGCCTATAATCACATAATCAGATGTTATCGTAAACGCTTGGTAAAAATAGGTAACGGGCTCACCATTTACCGTTGCAGTCATATTCGTAGGAAAATCTGCGCCTACCAAGCCCACATTAATTTCATCGGTATCAAGTGGAATCTGCTCAACCGAGGTAATCGTCGGGATGCGCCCCATCAGCTTCACTGCAGCTGGATATGAGTATTCATATCCCGACTCTTTCACAAATACCAGGTCAAAGACCCCATATGAATATACGTCAGCGGCAAGAATTGTTGCGGTCAATGAATTTGCTGTTACCGTTGCTGGATCCACGCGCTGCCCACCAACTGTTATGTAGTCAATGTTGTCAGGAAGTGTTCCATTAATCGTCAGTAAAAAGTCGTCGTTAGGCTGTATGTCTGCCGTGATTGTTAGCGGTGGATGTGCGACAACAAATCCATTTCCGCTAAAGTTAATATACGCACTGTTGACAGTGTGCATCGTCAGTGAATATACGTCATCAGGAAACTCACTCGTATCCACCGTCGCATCAATCTGCGTGGCCGTTTGACTCACCTTTGTTGCCTCGTAACAAGCACCTTCTGTAACGCCACATCCATTCATGGTTGTCTCTGGTTTAAACTTATCACCCGTGATACGTATTGTGATAACACCGTCGACTTCAGCAATCTGCTGTACAGAATTAATTACTGGATCCGGCGCTTTTTTTACAATCGCGTTTCCAAACTCCGCACCCATACCCTGGTCGTTAAGCAATAAAAGATTATAAGAATCATATGCGAGGTCACCCCTAATCACTATCGTCATCGTCGTATTTGTTCGTGCGGTTATCACAAGATCAAAATAATCATACCAAGCCCCGCTATACCAGGTTTTCTGCGCCGTCGCCCGTACCACCTCATCAAGACTATAGCCAACAACATGTATTTCGGTTGGATTGCCATCTTCGTCGTAAGTATAGCTCGCATTCGTGATTCCAGGTAGATCCGCCGCATGCGCCGGCGCCCCAAAAGTGTGCATCGCCCAGATAGTTGCGGTCATCAGGATCACAAAGCCAACCAAAAACGCGACAAAGCGTTTGGTGATTGTTTTTGCGAGGGCGTGTTGGCCCGTCGCTATCTCAAGTGACATTTCCGTACCCCTTTAATTACACAACTCAGTTACGCTTAATTATAAGTGATTCACAGCGTAAGCACAATGCCGTCCCTTGTATGCCTACTCTTGACTTTTCATTACGTTTATGCTAAAATTTAGTCATGACAAATTTCGAAATCAATGCTGAGTTCGACCAAAATAAAGAAATCCAAACAGCACTCGAAAAATACGGCGCCGCAGTCGAACAGATCACTGCCGAAACCTTTGAACAAATAGAAGGCCTCCCTACTTACTACACTGGGGATTTTGACGTCGAAGAACTCGACGGCCACCCTCTCACCGTCAGCTATTCCTACCACCCAGAAGGCATGGAAGATATACCTACACTTCGCTACAGTACTATTGTCACGGATACGGTGCCCGACATCGGCAAGTGGATCAAGAACTACCATGTTCACGAACTTACTGAGGGCCAGTTGGCATGGGAAAAGCGTGAATGGTTCGTCACTGATAAAAAAGCCCAGACAGCGCTTCAACAAGGCGTTGGTGCCGCTGCACTTTCGCACGAAGTCGAAGGTATAACCCCATTTACCGACATGAATCTCGCAGACCAGAAAGCGGTAACAGCTCGCATACACGAAGCCCTGTCGACCATCGACCTCGAACAGCCTACACTGAACGAAATCGCTATGCTGCAGCACTACATCGAAAACTTATAACAATAAAAAACTCCCGCAACAATTGCGGGAGTTTTAAGAGTGCCGTTGTACTACTTGATTGAAACGATTTCGATCTTGCTGTACTTTTGGCGGTGTCCGTTTTCTTTGTGGACACGCTTTTTTGCCTTGTAACGAATTACGCGGACTTTTTCGCCCTTTACGAGGTCTTCGATGACCTTCGCGGTGACTTTCACATCTTTGACAGTTGGCGTACCAACGGTGACGTTGTCACCATCGATCAGCAACAGTGCGTCTAGAGTGAGCTCTTTAGTTCCTTCCTGGAGGAGGTCCACCAGTAGGGTCTCTTTTTCGGTGACAATAAATTGTTTTCCACCGATCTTAACGACTGCTTTTGTCATATTTTTCCTTAATATCTTAATTGTGTACATTTTGTACAATCAGTTTTCTATTTTAACAGAGATGGCCGCGTCTGTAAAGCTATATTTGTCCGCCACCTGTTGCCAGGATAATCAATAGCCCCAGGCCAACCGTCCCCGCCAACGTATACATGCCGTGGTGTAGCCTCCAGCTCCGTCGCCACGCGACCGGTAGTTTCTGGCGATAGTGATGTGCACCGACCGCAACTGCGCCGACAACCGCCAATAACGCCAGTGTGCCAAGCGTTGCTGGATTGATCGATTGCAGTGCAGTACCAAAGTACGTTAATGGATTGCCAACGCCGGGCTGCAATGGTGCGGCATAGGTAACCGGCTTACTGTCTTCAGTGCCCTTCACGGCGCTTGCAGCAGCTGCAGGCGCGCCATAGTAAGCAACCACCAGCGTAGCGTCTCGCCCGTCCAATATACCGTCCACAACAGCAAAACCAACTTCTTGATACTTGTTGTTCAATATATTTTCACGGTGCGTCGTCGAATTCATCCAGGCTGCAACCGTCGCGTCCGCTGTCGGATAATTCTTCGCGAGGTTCTCACCCGCTACGTCGTAGTTATACCCAGTGTCCCCCAGCCATTTCCACGGCGTCACACCATCAGGCGACGTGTGCGCCCAGTAGTTATGCGCGAACATATCCTTTGCCTTAAGGAACGCCGCTTGATTCAATTCATCATTTACCTTTAACTCTGGTAATGATTGTTTTTCGCGTTCGACATTCGTATCTGCAAGTAATTCACTAACGCTGATATCGGAAACTCGCCCAAGGACCTCTAAACGCCCGGAAGAAATAAAACCATACGCAAATTGCATAACGACAACCAATACTAATACAGCCGTAATGCCATGCAAACGGACCAGGTGTGGTCGGTATTGGTTACCCTTATGGGGCACCAGGGTGTGCTTGAGGTGAGTACGGAGGTTAGATTGTAAGGTCTTTTTGCGTTTTTGTTTTGTTTTCACGCTAAAAATAGTATACCACTTATGGTAGAATCTGAAAAACCGAGAAAACCAAGAAACGAGGCTAAAGAAAAACTCCCCTATCACGGGGAGTTTTTGTTTATTAAATGTGTTTGTTAGGCTTCTGAACCGTTTCGGCGGCGAATCGCACCGATGATCCACCAAGCGGCGGCTGCGAGTGCAGCGATGATCAGTAACCACCAGTACCATGCAATACCGAAGATTGTACCGTCGGTGTTGTTTACACCAGACTTGTCGGTCGCAGCAACATCAGTTGTTGCACCCTTTACTTCAGCGGCCTCAGTATCATCAGTTGTTGCACCGAGGACGGCTGCAGCAGCTGGATTTGTGATTGCCGGTGTCGTAAGGAGTTGAGCGATAGCTCCAGTTGCTGCAGCGGGAGCTGCAGGAGTTTCTGCCAATGGTGTTTCTGGCGCGACTACAGGCGCTGACTCTACAGTGATTTCCGCAGCGCGGTCAGTAAAGTTGTTGTATTGGTCGAATCCACGAACTAGCACGCCGTATGTCGCGTCGTACGCAAGTGGGTCTTGTACGTTGTATGCGAATGTTCCGTCTTCAGAAAGAACCGCGTCACCTGATTCAACGACTTCGCCGTCTTCATCAAGGATCGCTACCACTACGCGAGTTGTGTCGTTGCTTACTTCACCAGTAATAGTTGGCTGGTTAGTAGTGATGTCCTGTTCGTCAATTGTCAGTGCAGGACCTTGGTTATCAATCGTAAAGCTCGTCGTGTCAGTCGTCACGTTACCTGCTGGGTCAGTTACTGTGAGCAGTACAGTGTGCGTACCGTTTGTTGGAGTTGTCCAGTTGTATGAGCTGAAGCTTGTACCGTTTGCAACTTGGTTGCCGTCGATCGCAAGTGTGTAGGTGTAGCCGTTTGCATCACTTGAAGTTCCAGTGATGTTCACACTGGTGACATTCCCGATAGTCACTCCGTTTGAAGGTGAGGTGATGTCAGCAGTTGGGTCGACAGTATCGACAATTAGTGACCATATGTTGCTCCATGATCCTACGTTACCCGCAACATCAGTTGCACGGATTTGGTAGAACCAGTAGCCTTCACCGAGGCCAGAAACCTGTAATTGGTCTGTTGAAGCGGTGGTTGTTTGAACGTTGCTACCGTTCAGGATGTCATCGTCACCACGTGATGGATCTTGTGAGTAACGGATCTCGTAAGTAACTGCGCTCGCATCAACAGATGCGTCCCAATCGACGAGGAACATGTTCGTGTTCACGAATGAACCGTTTGAAGGTGTGTACACAACTGTTGGTGCAGTTGGTGCTGTCGTATCAAGTGTAAACGTACGCGCAACTGAGTTACCCGCTAGGTCATACAGTGTAATTGTGTTTTGGCCTTCGATTGCACCGTAGTAGTTCCCTACTGTGATGTCATTTGCGTCACCGTAGTCGTTTGGTGTGACGTCAAATGTCTTTGTGCCGTTCGCGTTCGAGATTGTGAACTTTGCGATCTTGTAGTTGTCATGTAATTGGAAGCTGATATTTTTGAAGACAGTGCCGTTTCCAGTTGACGACGCCTTGACGCTAAGGTCTGGGTCAGTGTTATCAACCACGAAGACTTTTTCGCTGACAGTTGCGTGTCCAACAATATCAGTTGCAGTGAACTTCGCAGTGTAAGTACCGTCGCCGTAGAGATCTTCAACTGTGTCGAGTGCGTAGACAACTTTGCTGTCAGCGTTGACGTTTACATCGCCGGTTGCAAAGTATTGAGAGTTATTAAGTGTTCCATCAGCGTTCTGCTTCCAAATACGAAGCTTGCCTGATTTTGCTTGGATGTTATCGCCAACAGTTTGTGTCACTGTTTGCGTTCCCGCAACAACCGCCTTTAGGTCGTTTGTGCTGGTTGGGTCAGTTGTGTCGATTGTCGCGTAACCCATGTTGCTCCATGGACCAACGTTACCGGCAGCATCAACTGATTGTACTTGCCAGAATAGTGGACCGTCAGCAAGTGTCGCTGCATATTCAGTTGTGTTCGTTGTGTAGACAGGTGCATTCGCAACTTCGTTCGGGTGAACGCGGCTGTAGCGAATGTTGTAGCTTGATGCATCAACCGCAGCGTTCCATGTGAACTTCGTGAATGACGTAGTCCAGCCGTTTGGTGCAAGGTTGGTTGGTGCAGCTGGACCTTGGATAAAGACCACGCCGTATGCTTTGTTTGTTGGGTTCTTGTTCGTCTTGTCTTTGATGAAGTTCGTGCGAAGGTTCGCTAGCTCAGCAGGTGTCAGTTCAGCAACAGGAAGCGTGTCAACGTAGACTGGGCGATTTTGTGAGTCGACTGAAATGCCGCTCGCGTTCACATCCGCAGTTTGTTCGTTGTTCACGTACTCGTTGTCGATGTTCTTGATGAGCGTGTTGTTCAGCTGGAGAATTCCACCATTTACACCTGTAACGGTGTTCGTGTTGTTGTTTCCGTCGATGTAGACACCGCGGTCACCGTATTGAAGACGAACGCTATTAAGTGTGACGCCAGTGATGTTCGCACCGTTTGTGTAGAACGCCAAGTTTGACCAGCCAGAGCCAGAAACTGCGATGTTGTTCAGTGCAACATTCTTTGTCACTACTGAATCGTTTTGTTGACCAACGAATGAGATACCGTCTTTTGCGAATCCGGCAACGAAGACGTTGTCGATGTTGACGTTCGCATAGCCGTTGATGTTAATACCTGATGTGTTTGTTCGGGCAACGGCTGGATCAACGATGTTGCCAGACTTTACAACAACGTTGCTGATAGTTGCGTTAGTACCGTTGCTCAGCTTGATTGCTCCCCCGTTTGTGAACTGTGGAGTTCCTACGACGGCGATGTTTTTGATTGCAATGTCGCTCTTGCTGTCAGCGTAAAGACCGCCTTGGCCAGATGCATTATTGACGACGTGGATTTCAACAGCGTCGCGGTTACCGCTTGTACCGATAACTTTCGTACCGTTTTGCTTGATAACTGCAGTACCGGTGTATACACCGTCAGCGATGTATACAGTTCCGTTTGCGTTCACAGTATCAAGTGCTTTTTGAACTGTTGCAAAAGGTGCAGCAGCTGAAGTACCTGCGTTAGCGTCGCTACCAGTCGCGGCTACATATACTACGTCGTTACAGTTGAACGCGCCGTATGCTGCAGTCGCTGTTGGGTCTGCAAGTAATTGATACGTGCCGTTTTCAGTGTCAGAGTAGTAAATTGTGACACCACCAGCTGGGATACTTGATTGAGAGAATTGAATTGGCACAGGAACATTCGTTGCGCCAGGACCTGCAACAGCAGCATCCGAAAACTTGAAGTTTGCGCTTGATTTGACGTACACAGTTGATTGGTTAGGGTTGTCACCAGTAATGTTAAGGCGAACCAATCCGTCGACACACTCCTGTGCGACGTTTACGTTATATCCGCCTAAAGCGTCTACTTTTTCAGCAAATAAAAACGGCACACTGGCCGTAATAGTACTGACAATAAGCAAAGCTGCTAGCGAAAGATTAGTGACTCGTTGATATCGTTTGCTCGTAAATAGTTTCATATCGCACACACTCCTTATGTTCTAATAAAAGACCGCCCACACGATCGGACACATTAATACAACTCTCTCACCTTTTGTATTTTGGTTAACTTTACCACTTTACTCAGCGTTTGACAATAGTAATTTAATCTTATATTAAGAATCTTTTGCTAGTGATGAAAATACGTATTTTTTTATGAAAAACCACGCAGTTATAATGACGCCAATTACGACGAGCCACCAGTACCAAAGAATACCGAAGATACTCCACCCTCCCGTTGTCGGTGATACCACCGCCCCCTGTGTTGTCGATGGCGACAGGCCTGATGCGCTAATCGTATTACCCAGTACACCACCGTCGTCGCTGAATGGTACTTCATCACGACTACTGCGTGCTGTTGGGTCGGCGCTCACAGGCGTAATATCTGGTGTCACCGCCGACCCTACAGTCAGTTCGTCCGACGGATCGGACGTCACAGGTAAAGGCAGCGTTGCCAACTCGCGCACATAATCAAACGTAAAGGTATCATTCGCTACATTTCCCAATCCATCAATCACCTGGACGTAGAATAGATAGCTCCCTTCCGCTCTTGGTGTAAAAGTAGGTTCTTGCGCGCTCGCGTCAAAGTCCAAAATACTCGGATCATCACTATCTTCGCTCCAGCGGTATTCGATAGGACCGTGTATATCATCAGCCGTAACGTTAGGCGTGATTGAACCACCCTGAATAATAACGTTGCCTCCCGTAACGGATTCAGTCGGCGGAGTATTGTCTACAACCACAGTAATTTCGGTATGTGCAGGGTTACCTGCTTTGTCGGTTGCGTCGAGCGTGATTACATACGTATCACTCGGGATGCGCTGCGGTGTTGAAACACTCCACGGAATATTGATAGTCACGTTTTTTTCGTTCAGGTCACTGCCCTGCTGTGCAATAACATTGTTCACTGCAACGCTATAGCTCGACAAGTTATCATCAGATACTGTCCCAGTAATTGTTACCGTTTCACTTGTACCGCCAGCTAGGCGCGGATTCGCGTCAATAAAGACTGTCGGCGCAACGGTATCATCGGACACCGTTGGGTCTGGTGGTGTTTCTTCACCGGGGCCGGTCTCTTCGGTTGGAGTTTCGCTCGGCGGTTGCGTCACGCTCGGGTCCGTACCATCGGTAGGAGGCGGGGCGCAATTCCCAATATTAATGACGCAGGTTAACACGGTATTTAAAAACTCGGCCTGAGTTGGCCGAGCATAAAATCCAGATGCAAGTACAGAAACGACGGCAACACTCAGCAAAAAAGGGGCATTTTTTGCGCCTCGCAGGAAACGTGCGTGCCTGTTCCGTAGAATAATAGCTGAACCTCCCTGTACACCCTCACATGTAGTGTATACGCCCCTAGTATACCACAAGCGCCTTAAGTCTTATACATACTAGCCCTTTGAATACACCCTATCCTAGCTAAGTTTCTGCTGTAATAATGGCATTGTTATAATCTTTTTCGCAAACAAGACCGTCGCAACCGCCACACCGACAATCACGGCCCACAAATACCAGATCATTCCATATATTCGCCAGCCGTGCGGCGTCGAGTCTATAACCGCACCTTGGTATGGCGGCGATTCTTGACCTGGTAATAGCGTTGCGGTCGCAGGTTGATCGGTGATCGCCACGGTTCCTTTGGCAGGGTCGATCGCAATTGTCTCTATAGCCGGGCTGTTGCCGGTCAACTTAGCTACACCGTCAATCAGTCGTGCGGCCGAGCCGGTGGTCAAGATCGGCTGCGGCGCTGTCGTGATGACGCCAGTCGCTGTATCGCTCGGACTGACGGGTCCACCGTTAATCGTGTCCCCCGCTACAGGCACGGTTGGGGTCTGAGATGGCGTGTCCATAACAGGGATGGTTGGTTTGGGGTTTGGATTCGGTTCGGGTTGCGGTGGCAGCACAGGTGGCTCACCGGGTGGATCGTTGTCAGGCGGTGCGGGTGTGGGGATCTGCGGGTTCGTCGGCACGACAGGCGGGATCACTTCACTTTGCAACTGCTGTGGCTCGGTCCACTGACCGACCAACCCTGCCGCGTCGACGGGTGCGACGCGCCAGTACGCCTCCCCTGCGCCGGCTGGCAGCTGCGCCACTAAGGGCGCAGCATCATAGGAAGCACCACTGACGCTGGCGACACACTGCTGATTCACAAACCCGGGAGTGTCTGACACACACAGCGTATACGTACCACTTTCGTCAGAAGCCGGCGTCCAGTTCACGACGATTGGCGCTGTGGGCTGGGAAACAAAAACGGCCTGCACAGGCCGAGATATAAATAGTGAGGCGATTGAAGACAAAGCGATGCATATCAGCAAGATGTATATACTTCTTGCGCCTCGCAGGCCTAGCATTCGTTCTATGAGTGTATCATTGTCCTCCATAGCCCCCTCCACAATCACTATGTACTACTTATTATAGTACAAAATGTTTATGTATAAAAGATTTATCCGTTTTCGAGTTCGTGGATTCGCTGGTGATCTAACCCGTAGTAGTGGGCGATTTCGTGCCACAGCACGCGTTTGATCTGTTCGGCTAGTTCGGCTTCGTTGTGCACCACCATCAGGATCGAGTGCTTGAACAGCGTGATCTTGTCAGGCAGTACGAATGTGTAGTTACCGCCGCGCTTGGTCAGCGGGATACCCTCGTACAGTCCCAGCAGGATGTTGCCTTCACGCAGGCCGGCTTGCTTGGCTTGGTATTCGTCAGGCCAATCGGCATACAAAATAGCGACGTTATCGAGCCCCTTGATGTACTCTTGGGGGATCTCATCCATTGCATGGCTAATTAATCGGTCGAATTCTTGGTCAGAAAGTTCCATAGGCTATATATAGTATAGCTTATGCTTCGTCATCGAAGTCAATTTTGTCGGTATCTTCGTGCATTGCGTTAATAACCGCATCCCATTCTTGGATCAGCACTTCCCCGTCTTCTTCTTTTTCTAGATCAAGGACCTCGTCGTGTTCGTATTCGTCCAACGGACTAATAGTACCGTCTTCGGTTGGCTCAACGGGTTGGAGTTGCAGATAATCATAGATCGACATGGTGGCTGTTCACTGTTTATTTTTGTTTGTTACTACGTCTATTCTAGCATAAACACAATAAAAAGTCAATCCCCTAACCTCTCTTTTAAATCCCAGAAAAGCAAATACCCCGCCGATCTCACGATCGACGGAGCATTTGGTGCTCGACGTGATCGGAGATCAGACGGGGGTAAGTTCACGATTTTGGTCGCGGGTGGGTTCGAGAGTCGCCTCTGCGGGTATTTCCATAGCTCGTTCGTGCTTCTTGCGAAGATGTGCTCGTATCAACACAACACTGATAGTAATCATCGTGAATGCGATGATCACCAGCGATGCGATGCCCCTGGCGCTCGTCCAGTAGGCCGGCGACAGGAACGAGTACGCAAATGCCGCGAACTTCATCTCCCCCATCACATTGGACCGCAGTAGCGGAATGTTGTGCTGATCGGGCGAAGGGTTGGCGTCACCCCACGTCTGCAAACTACCGTTGTCTTCAAAACCGATCAGCCGATGCGTCACGATTTTGGAGGTTCCAGGTTCTTGGAACGTGATGATGTCACCGATTTCCAGGTCTTCGCTCGGCTGAACAAAAACGATCGAGCCGCGCGGCAACGACGGCTCCATAGAGCCACCGTCAATCCGGATCAACTGGTAGTTGAGCAAGGTGACCGCGACGGTGCCGGTGAACAGCAGGAAGAACAGGACATACTTGTTTCTACTGAGAAACGTTTTCATTGTCTGCATTTGAAGATCCTTCGGATTCAGGGACTGCGGGTGCATCTTGCGGGGCGGGCTCGGGAACGTCAACCACTTCCGGTTCGGGAGGAGGTGTCGGTTCGGGCTCGGGAGCAACCTCGGACTCAGGTGTCGGTGCAATCTCCGGTTCGGGAGGTGTCACCACTTCTGGTTCTGGGGGCTGCTGAACATCTTTATCGGGTTCGGGTGGCACGTCAGCGACGACCTCGATCTCATTCAACTCACCAGTAGGCTCGTCATCTGGAATCTGAAAGGTCATGCTGACCTCTACTTCCTGCGTTGCGGTATACTCCGCACTGCTTGAGATAGGGATAAAACTATAAAAAGCCACAGCGAAAACCGCCACGACCAGTACTGTATTACGTTGTCGTGACATGTTACTCCCTAGGGTGTGTGAACTGCTATGGATAGGTACATAAGATTCAGAATTGGTTTCGGAATCTTGTGGACATGCCAATAGTGTTGTGCGCTCTGGGCACTCAGCTTCCGTCGAAGGAAGTGAGTGCCCAGAGTGGTGCAACCCCGAAAGGGCTACATAGTTACTGCTGAGTCAGCGTAGCCGGAATTTTGCCGCCGAACTTCAGGCCCATCCAGTCGTTGCCGGCGTCCTTGTCCAGCTTGACGGTGAACACCACGGTCTTGGTCTGACCGGGCTTGACAACGCCGAGGTTCCAGCTGGCGGGCAGATCGGTGACCGGGCTCAGCGCTGCAACCGGGGTAACAGCTGCACTGCCGAGCGGACCGACGACCGGGCCGGAGACCACACCGACACCGACGGAAAGCAACCTGTAGTCCACGTTTGCCGGCGGGGTGCCGTCCGTGAAGTTGCTGCCGATGGTGAGGATGGCGGGGATGTCTCCCGTGTTGGTGACCTCGAAGGTCTTCGAAGTGACGTCGCCCGGCTTCACCTTGAAGTCAAGGTTGGCCGTTCCGTTGTTTGTACCGTCGTTCAGGTCGAGGTACAGACGCTGAGTCTCGATGTTGACCCCCACCTGCTTGGTAGCAGTGTAGGTCGCCGTCGACGGGGTCGTGATGCCGAGCGCAACGATTGCGACGACAGCGACGCCGACGATGCTGGTGACGGTACGCTTGGTGGTGCTCGAGGACATTGTGTCCCCTTTCTGCAGCCGAAGCTGCGTCGGGAGTGCAATTGCTAGGTAACTATGACCTTCCTATTGGAGGAAGACACAAAGGCAATCTTACAATGAGCTTAAACATATGTCAACACTTTATTTAGTTTTTGTCCAATATAGAGCTTAAAACAAAAAGAATACGCTACCTGTAGCGTATTCTTTTTATTTAGCGGTACTATTATGCTTATGCTTTTTGGAGTGAAATGCTTAGTTTCATGCCTTCGACGGTAGCATCGGTACTATACGAAAGTGAGTCAGAAACATGTTCAGTCGTCAGTGTTTCTTCTTCGATCGTCGCCTTGTGTGCAGCAATTGCGGCTTTCAGCAGGTCGTCGTCAGCTTCAAGGTGCAGCTTGATGCGATCATCAATGTTTAGTCCGGCGTCTTTACGCGCAGACTGAACGTAGCGAACGACTTCACGAGCGAGGCCTTCAGCCTTCAGCTCATCAGTTAGCTCTAGGTCGAGCGCCAGTTCCCCACCGACAATCACAGCCTTCACGTTCAGTTCCTCCGTCAGGACATCCTCGAAGTTCACAAACTCGCCCTTTGTTGGGATGGTCACACTGGCTAGGGGTTGGCGAATCTTTAGCTTCGACTTGGCACGCAGGCTCAGAGCCTGGTTCACGTAGTCGCGGACAGTTTCCATATCTTGGACGACGAGTTCGTTGACGTGGCCAACTTTTGGCCAGTCAGTTAAGTGAACACTCTCTTCACCGGTCAGGTTGCGGAAGAGTTCTTCGGACAAGAACGGTACGAATGGCGCCAACGCTTGACTGAGGCGGACCAGTACATAGTGCAGGGTCTTGTAGGCCTGCTCTTTATCGGCATCGTCCTCTGACTTCCAGAAGCGGCGGCGTGATCGGCGAACAAACCAGTTACTCGCATCGTCGATGAACGGCAGGATTGGCTTCATCGCGTTTGGAATATCGTAGCTATCCATAGACTTTTCAATCTGTTCGATCAGTTGGTGCAAGCGGCTCACAACCCATTGGTCGAGCGGGTTCGTCAGCGATTCGGACGGGTCCGATACGATTTCACCAGGGACGGGGGTAAATTCCCAGCCGTCCACTTCGGCATACAACGTAAAGAAATCATACATGTTCCAGATCATGCTAAGCTTGCGAGCTACATCTCCGACTTCGCGGTCTTTCAGTGCAAAGTCTTCACCAGATAGCAGTGGGCTGGATAGCAGTGTAAAGCGCAGGCTATCGGCACTAAACTGGTCCATCAGTTCGTTTGGATCGGTATAGTTACCACGGCTCTTACTCATCTTGAGGCCATCGTTGCCGGCGACGTTACCCGTAACGATCACGTTTTTGAAGGCGTTGTGACCGAATAGTCCGACGTTCACAGCGTGGACATAGTAGAACCAGGCGCGGACTTGGCCGACGTATTCGACAATGAAGTCACCAGGGAAATTCGCTTCGAACTTCTCGACGTTTTCAAATGGATAATGGAATTGCGCAAACGGCATTGAACCGGATTCGAACCACCCATCCAGAACCTTGTCGATGCGGGTATAGGTTACGCCGTCAATGTCGAAGGTGATGTCGTCAACCCACGGACGGTGGTAGTCTTCCAGTTCTACCCCTGATAATTCTTTCAGTTCAGCGTAGCTGCCGATCACCTTGATGCGTTCGTTACCGTCGGCGTCAGTCCCCTTCCACACAGGCATCGCAGTAGCCCAGAAACGGTCGCGTGACAGGTTCCAGTCAGGTGCGGTTTCGATCGTCTTTTGGAAGCGACCGTGCTTGATGTGGCCCGGGAACCAATTAATGTGTTCGGTGTTCTCGTCTAGCATCTGCGTGCGCTGATCGTCAACGTTAAAGAACCAGCTCGGGTGCGCGCGGTACATCAGACGGTGACCGGTGCGTGGGTTATGTGGATATTCGTGGCGGATGTATTCGATCTTCCAAACCATACCTTTTTCTAGTAGTTCTTTGGCGATCTGCTTGTTGCTCTCCCACATCTCTTGACCCGTCCAGTCACCTTCGGTGTAGACACCGAATTCGTCCAAGACGTGTACGACCGGGATGTGCTTTTCTTTGGCGAAGATAAAGTCCTCTTCACCGTAGGCTGGCGCCAAGTGAACAATACCGGTACCGGATTCGGTGGTCACGTAATCTGCAGCCCAGATTTTGTGGGCGTTGTCACCACGATTTTCGAAGAGTGGTTCGTAGGACAGTCCAACCAGTTCGCTCCCCAGGATAACTTCACCAACAGTTGTAATATCATCGCGCTGCTTTGCTTCGCCAGCATTCGATATCTTCTCTATCAGTTCTAATGCGACAATCAACTTTTCACCTGCAGCAGTCTCAACTTTGACGTATTTAACGTCCGGGTTTACTGCCAGCGCAGTATTAGCAGGCAGCGTCCAGGGTGTGGTTGTCCATGCCAGCAATGAATACTCGTCATCGACAAGCTTAAACTTCGCGTAGACGCTTGGATCCGTCACATTTACATATGCACCGGCATCCATTGTGACTTCAGCCTTTGAAAGTGGTGTCGCCCACTTCGTGTCGTACATCAGGACGCGTTCGCCTTCGTAGATTTTGCCCTTTTCGTACAGCTGCTTGAACGCCCACCAGACAGATTCCATGTAATCTTCGTCCATGGTTTTGTACGCGCCCTTGAAATCAACCCAGCGGCCGATGCGATCGATAGTGTTTTCCCAGAGCGCAGCGTTACTGACCATGCTTTCACGGGCGAAGTTAATGTAGTCTTCCAGGGTAATCTTGGTTCCCACTTCGTGGCGACTGGTAATGCCCATCGCTTTTTCAACGAAGTTCTCAGCCGGTAACCCGTGTGTGTCCCAGCCCCAGACGCGTTCGACATGTTTGCCCTTCATAGTCTGGTAGCGTGGCACAGCATCCTTTACGACAGAGCTGAGGAGGGTTCCGTGGTGCGGCACACCCGTAATAAACGGCGGGCCATCGTAAAAGACGTACGAGTTGTCTTTCGGACGCATATCGACAGATTTTTCAAATGTCTTGTTCTGTTTCCAGTACTGAACGAGGTCTTTTTCGTATTCAAGTGCGCGGCGACGACTGTTGGATTTGAACTGCATTATGTTTCTCCTAAATAAAATAAAACTCTCATCCATCGGAACCCCATAAGGGTGGTGCCATCCGATTTCTGAGAGTTTTTTATAACTTCAGCGCTTGATTGGTCGCTTGTAACGCCGCGTTCACGTTCGGTTCTACTGAGCACATCTATGTGATGGGCTGTTCTTCCGAAGACTCGTGGGTGATAACCACTCGATCGTCTCTGTTACTTACTATAATGCACCGCTGCTGTTTAGGCAAACAGCGCTTCGCCGAACTTCAGGAACACCAGAACCACCATCAATGCCAACCAGCTCAGGACGATCATCTGGTGATATCCCCCATTCAGGAACTTCTGCACGCGATCGTTCAGCTTTTTCTTGAGGTGGAAGGTATTTTCTTTCAAGTTATAGTGCGTGATCGTCGCGAATGTGACCGTCATCGAAGTGGTCACAAGCAGGCACCATGGACATAACACCTGGATTGCGTACACACTGCTAAAGAACAGCCAGTACGAGAACGCGATAGCAATCAGGTAGCCAATGTTTGCTCCGATCAAGAACCAGCGCGGGAACTTCGTGCCAGATAGACCCAGTAGTGCGACGGTGATCATCACTGGGAAAAAGATCAGTCCAAGCAGCATGTTCGGGAAACCAAACACGTGTGATTGCCAAGTCTGCATCACCGTTGAACAGTTCAGAACAACGTTGATACTACAGGACAAGACCGCGTTCGGGTTTTCATAGAGGTGGAACTTTTCTAATGTCAGAATAAAGGCTGCAGCGAGTGCAATCAGCGCAAAGACCAGCATCAGTGCAAAGACGTAATACTGATAATTCTTTTGGCGGTGTTCTTTTGTGAACATTTGCATAACGCCCGCATCTTTGGATTTCTTATTGAACATAGTAACTCACCTCGCTAATCGTTGGTAATGGGAGCCCAAGCCAGCTATTTTGCAGCATCCCCTCATCTGATAATGCCAAGATTGCAGGCAAGATCATCAGATCATAGGTACGTGTAAAGTCGATGCCCTCCGGCGATTCCGGATCCAAAGTCTCGAGGTCGTGCCCCGTCTGACGCTTGAAGTCGGCGATGTAATCAGTGACCTGCCGAGCGTAATCGGTGCGATCTTTGAATACAACCACCACTTTCACTTTGTTACGCGACCTTCTTTTGTTCAATCACCGCTTTGCGTTGTTCCAAAATCTTGACGAAGTCATCAAGTGTTTTGAAATCTTGGTAGACGCTGGCGAAACGTACGTAGGCAACTTCGTTGCGTAGTGACAGTTCATCCAGGACCTTGTCGCCGATTTGCTTTGAGGTAATTTCGTTTTCACCAAGGGCATACAAGCCTGATTCGATTTCGTCGATCATTTCTTCAACTTCCACTTCTGAATTGAAGAACTTGCCTACTGAACGCTTGATAGCGATAGATAGTTTTTCGCGGTCGAACAGCGTGCGTGCACCGTTTTTCTTGATCACTGCGAGGTTTGGTTTTTCGATACGCTCGTATGTCGTAAATCGTTTACCGTCCGGTGTTTCTCGGCGGCGGCGAATTGTGACGCCATCACTTACTTCACGAGATTCTACGACGCGGCTGTCACCAATGTTTATTTGACTCATGGAATCTACTCCTCTGTCTTTTTATTGCGCTTTTTGCGGCGGCGAAGGAAGGCTGGAGTATCCGATTCGTCTTCTTCTTCGGCTGGTTGGTTCCAGATGTTGGCATCGTGGCTCTCTTCGGCGAAGATAGCGGCAGATTCAGTCTGGTCGAGGTTCATATCAACGTTGCTGACGACTTCTTGCGCCATACGCTCAGTCAATGGCTCAGCGGCTTGCGCCGGTTCAGCTTCAGTTTCTTGGAAGTAGGCACTGTCGAATCCAGTTGCGATCACCGTGATAATCAGTTCATCTTCGATTTCAGGCTTCAAGGTTGCACCAAAGATGATGTTTGCATCTGGTGAGACCGCGCTCGTGATAATCTCGGCAGCTTCTTGGATCTCTGACATGCTCATGTCGTAGCCACCGGTCACGTTGAACAGGACACCCTTTGCGCCGTCGATCGATACTTCGATCAGTGGTGACTCAATCGCCTGTTGTGCAGCTTGTGAGGCACGGTTGTCACCAGAGGCGCGACCGATGCCCATCAAGGCTGAACCGGCGTTACTCATAATTGCCTTAACGTCGGCAAAGTCGAGGTTGATCAGACCGTGTTCGGTGATCAGCTCAGAAATACCCTGGACACCTTGACGTAGAACGTCGTCGGCTATCTTGAAAGTTTCAAGTAGTGGCGTGCGACGGTCAATCGTCTGCAGAAGACGGTCGTTTGGAATTGTAATCAGTGTGTCGACGTGGCGACGAAGTTGAGTAATTGCCCAGTCAGCATTCTGACGGCGCTTTTCGCCTTCAAAACTGAATGGCTTGGTCGCAACACCGACGACGAGGATACCCATTTCGCGGGCAACTTCAGCGACGACGTAGCCAGCACCAGATCCTGTACCACCGCCGGCACCGATAGTCACAAAGACCATGTCGGCACCCTGAAGGGCGTCTTTGATTTCTTCACGAGATTCGTTCGCAGCGGCTTCACCCACTGTTGGGTTTGCACCGGCACCTAGACCACCAGTGGTACTGTGACCGAGGTGGATCTTTGTATCTGCTTGCGAATTATGGAGTGCTTGCGCATCTGTATTCATCGCAATGAACTGCACGCCAGAGAGTCCGGCGTCCTTCATGCGATTTACTGCTGAACCGCCGGCACCACCAACACCAACCACTTTAATGCTGGCAAACGTCTGTATATCACTTGGTTTCACTTCAGGCATGTCGTCCCTTTTCTCCTCAGTCTATTCTATCTTGTCCTAGTATACCATTTCCCTACCAGAGGGGAACACTAGGCTTTAAAACGAGCAAATAAATTCTTCACAAGTCCTTGGGCGTTCTTCACAGAACCCTTCGCTTTTTTGCTACCAGTACGGCCATTTACCGCGATGCGCTCGGCATCAAACAGCATCAATCCAATCGCAGTTGCGAAAGATGGCTTCTCGATATCGTCCGCGACACCCCCGTAGCCAGTTGGTTTTCCGATGCGCGCAGCTAATCCCAAGAAGTTTTTCGCGTATTCTACGACGTGCTTTAATTGTGCGCCGCCGCCCGTCAACACAACGCCGCTTGGCAGTTTTCCGGCGCGGCCAGCTTTTTTCAGTTGATGTTGAATTGCTTCAAAAATCTCTTCCAAACGCGCTTCGACGATCTCATCGATATCATTTGTGCTGAATGTGAGCACTTCCCCGTCGTGTTTAATATTCACGGTCGAGTCTTCCGCGCGTGCAATCGCCGAGGCATGCTCCAGTTTAATCTTCTCGGCAACTTCTGGATCAGTCTTCAGGCCAATTGCGAGGTCGTTGGTAATATTCACACCACCAATAGGAATCACACCGGTGTATTGAAGGTCACCTTCTTCATAGATCGAGATACCGGTGGTTGCCCCACCCATATCAATGACAGCAACGCCATTTTCAAGTTGTTGCTCGCCAAGGACGGCGCGGGCTGCGGCAATTGCAGTCACTACGACAGCGTGCGGCTCAACTTTAGCGACTTCGGCTGCTTTTTGGACGTTTACCAAGTAAGGTGTCAACGCAGAGATAACGTGTGCGTCAATCTCTAAACGCGTGCCAGTCATACCGATTGGGTCTTTAATGTTATCTTGACCATCAAGTTTGTAGGCGTGCGGAATCACATCGAGGATTTCGCGGTTCGCAGGAACTTTCCCGATAGTGGCGACTTCTTCAATACGAAGCAGGTCATCACGCGTAATTTCGTGGTCAGCAGCACCGACAGCGACCATGCCGTCTGCGTGCGTGCTTAAGATATGTGTGCCGTTCACACTGATTGTCGCAGCATCGACTTGATAGCCGCTCATTCGTTCGGCTTCACCAAGTGCATCATCAATTGCCTGCGCTGGACCGTTTAAGTTCACGACAACACCCTTACGCATCCCGCTATTTGGGGCGTGGCCAACACCGACGATCGTAGGAACGCCTGTTGATCCGTCAATGTGTGCGACAACTGTCCGCACCGTGGTCGTACCGATGTCTATACCGACAGCGTAGAGTGAGCCTTCTTGCATGAAGCTTAGTATAGCGCTTACGGTGCTCTTTCGACAACCCTTTGCTTAATGGAAACTACAGCGTATCCCCAAAATGCTCATAATTGCACGTGCACATGTACGAATAACCTGCCCCCGATTCAAAGTAAGAGCCCTGCTCCTTTGGATCGGGGCTTTTACTTTTTGGCGTCTAGATGATCAAGCTTCTCGTGTAGATTATCGATTACATCAACCACACCGGGTCGCAGCGGGTGCTTGAAAAACGTGACAACGTGAAAATTGAAATCATCGCGTTCATCAAAAACCGTCCCCAACGTCTGATACCCCCCAAAGCGGTAGGTATACAGCTCGGTGTCGTGCACAGGGTAAGAGCCAAAGTCTTTACTAGTCTGAAGATTCTGTAAGGCAAACAGGTGGTCGTAACGGAGTGCTTGAAACCCTAGTGCCGTGCGGATACCCTCAAAGAAATCGATGGTTTTGGCGTGAATTTCTCCGGTTTCCTCTGGTCCGGTGATCGCCTCCAACATCTCTGGTGGCATTAGTGCATTATAGGCGTCAATATATTCACTCATATATATGCAGTATATGCATTCTTTCCTACATTCCAAAGCGTAAATAATACTTGCTATACTTATTTTATGAACACGCCCCTCTTAACCCAACGTCTCAGTGACATCGAAGCCGTCATCCCCTTTCATGTTCTGCTGGACCGCCAAGCAGACGAGAAACTCAATATCGCTAAGTACTACAAAGCCAATCGCCTCGCCTATCGGCTGATCAACAGCAAACAAGGCTTCGTGCATATGGGCATCAGCCACGATGGCACATTTCATGAAAGTGATTTCCTCGAACACGCCCGCATCGTCGCCAGCTATATCGAACAGTCGAAGGGCTCGGACGTCCTCGAACTCGCAGCTGGCAAAGCCGCCACAACCAAATATCTCGCCGATGAGTATCAGCACATCAATTTCACTGGCTTGGACCTGCCGAACGGGCAGCTCAACATCCAGTCCTCGCAGCTGCCAAACTTAAAACTGATGGAAGGCGATTATCACGACCTGTCGCAGTTTGCCCCGAACTCGTTCGATGTCGTTTATATCATCGAGGCCCTCTGTCATGCACGTAGCAAAGCAGCGGTGATTAAAGAAGTCGCCCGAGTGTTAAAACCTCACGGCGTTTTCATCATCTTCGACGGCTATGTTTCAAAACCACGATCTGCCATGACACAGACCGAGGCACTCGTCTCGGACCTTACCTACACCAGTATGATGGTGACAAAAAACGGCCACCTTTACAGTGACCTTCAAAAGAATTTAACAGAAGCAGGCTTTCAGATCACCAACGAAGAGGATCTCTCGCGAGATGTCCTCCCCAGCATGAAGCGCCTGGAATCGAAGGCTATCCACTACTTCAAACACCCTCGTCTTGCCAGGCTCGCCAACAAACTGGTGCCCATTGAGGTGACCGGCAACGCCGTCGCCGCCTACCTAATGCCCTTATCCGTTGACGATGGCCTCCACCAATATTGGATGACCATCGCTACTAAAGTTGCGTAAGAATTTCGGCGCCGTCTTCGGTAATTAAAACTGTGTGCTCGAAGTGCGCAGCAAGACTGCCGTCGCGGGTCGAAATCGTCCAACCGTCGTCTTCGGTAATAATCCGTTCGCCACCAAGTGTTGCCATGGGCTCAATCGCAATCGTGTCGCCGACCGCTAGTAGTGTCCCGGTACCTTTGCGGCCATAGTTTGGAATGTCCGGTGGAGATTCATGCATCTCGTGGCCGATGCCATGTCCGACGAGGTCACGGACGATGCCCAGCTTGGCTTCTTTCAAGACTTTTTCGACTGCAGCGCCAATATCACCTGTGCGAACAGGACCGGTAATTGCGTCGATGCCAGCGTACAGGCTGCGCTCGGTCGCATTAATAAGGTGTTTTTGAATCCCATTTGGCTCATTGCCCACAACCATCGTGAAGGCACTGTCGGTCTTCATGTTCTTGTAGGTAATAACAAGGTCAAAGCTGACCACATCACCTTTTTGCAGCACATAATCTGTCGGGATACTGTGCACGATTTGTTCGTTCGTTGAGATACAAATTGCGGCCGGGAAATTTACCTCGGGTGTTTTGTAGGTCGCAGATGCTCCAAGACGAATAATTTCCGCATCAACCCATGCGTCGAGCTCAATTTCGCTGACACCGGGCTTTACCTGCTTCTTGAGGCCATCAAAAATAGTCGCAAGGATCTTTCCACCATCGCGCATTGCCTGTACTTCGGCCGCTGTTTTTTCGCGCATCGCCATTATGCAGCCAGACCTCGTGAAGTCAGTTCTGCCACGACACGGTCGTGAATCTGCCCAACACCACCAACACCGTCGATGTGAACGATAGGAATATCTTGTTGCGTCAGGTAATCAAGGACCGGGTACATTTCTTGACGGTAAATGTTCAATCGCTTGTCGATTGCCTCTGGAGTGTCGTCGGCACGACCACGAATCTCAAGACGATTCAGCAGTTCTTCGCGCGGTACTTCTAGAACGATCACAAGGCTCACTGCCCTACCGTGTGTCGGTTGGCTATCAACTAGCCAGCGGGCCTGTTCCAGCAAACGAGGGAACCCATCCAAGATAAGTTGGTTAATGTTCGTCGCGTTACTAATCGCTTCGCCCATGATCTTTGCAATCGCATCATGTGGAACCATATCACCACTGTGCATCAGCTGAATAAGCTCTGGGTCGTGCGTATCACGCAACAGTTGCCCGGCACTCAGCCAGCGCCAGCCCATTCGTGCTGCTAAGATTTGTCCTTGGACACTTTTTCCTGCTCCGGCAGGTCCGAAAAATACAATCATATCTCTATAGTATAGGGCGGTTACAGATTCGCCAATGCTTCTTTGACGAGTCGGGCAATTGTGCCGCCATCAGCGCTGTTACCAAGCTGGCTTTTGACCGCACCAATCACTTGTCCCATCATCGCAGGACTGGTAGCGCCAGTTGCGACGATTGCTTCGTCGACAGCAGTTTTAATATCAGCTTCTGAAACTTGTTCAGGTAAGTAGGCCTCGAGGACCTTTGATTCTGCACGTTCTTGTTGTGCCAGTTCCGACCGCTCGGCGCCATCATAGATTGCGGCACTTTCGGCACGCTTTTTAACTTCACGGATCAATACTTTTTCAATGTCAGCATCAGATAAGCCGTCTTCGCGCTTTTTCTGGGCAACTTCTTCGTTCAAGACCGCAGCCTTAAAGTCGCGCAGGACGCTCGCAGAAAAACGATCGCCGCTCAAAAGAGCGGCTTTAATATCGATGTCGAATTGTGCCTTTAAAGACAAGACGAAACTACTTTAGGCCCAGGCGGGCTTTGTTTAGTTTGTCAGCTTTGCGTTCTTTGCGAATAATCGCTTTTGCGCGGCGCTCAGGCTTGCTGATTGGCTTAGCGAATCGCATTGAAGCTTTCGCTTCTGCGAGTACACCACTCTGCAAAACCTTTCGGTTGAAACGACGAATAATATTCTCGTTTGCTTCTCGTTCGTCTTTACGTGTTACTTGTACCATATGACGAGTATTGTAACAGATGTAGCGCTGCTATGCAACAGCCGTTTACCCATACTCCCTCTTTATCATTTGACCAACCCGGTCGGCGGTGCTAGGATAAGCACTATAGAAATACCCTCAAAAAACTAGGGTTAAAACAAACAAAGGAACACTATGAACGAACAGCCAAGTTTGAGTCCAGAACAAGCAGCAGACCGTAGCGGTGCACTTTATGCAGAATATAAAAGTCTACAAGATACATTCACCTCTTCTGACCATACCGCATCAAAGAATGCCGAAAGAATCATACAAGACGAAGAAACTATTGCAACCACCAGTGATAAAGACGTCATCGCCACAAGGACGCATATTATCGAAGGTAATTTACAAGACCTAGAGGCAAGCGCCATTATTGCGTATAAAGCCAAAGCAGAACTTGAGAACAATAACGTAGAAGCAGTCACACTTGCCCGCCGTAATGTTGACGCACTACACGAAGCCGCACTCGCCTCTGCAAAATTGCATGGCATCGATATCGTCGAACCAACGAATCAAGACTAGAAACTACTGCGCGCCAGCCGCATACAACCCAGCGACTTCCGCCGCAGTTAATGCGTAGCTATAGATCCGAGCATCGTCCATTGCGCCATTTAACGGATCAACTGTTGAGTTATGGATACCTGCAAACACGGGTACTGTATTGTACGTGGTCAGAGGTGTGCTCACTGGCGCGCTGGCAATCTGCGCTCCATTTACATACACTGCGGCGACACTCTTTGCGCTACTCGCTGTCAAAACGATGTGATACCACGTATTTGCCGTAAATGAGTACGGCGCAACAAAGTTATCCGTCCAACCCGTCGTAGTACCGCTGATTAACACCCCGATGCCATCGCTCACGAAACGATACTTGTACTGTAGTTCTTTCGCAATAATATTCTGCATGACAGTTGGCGTCGATGTCTTTACCCATGTACTCAATGTAATTTCCGGGCTGTTGAACTTTGTATTGTTGCCAAATGAAATAGATTGATTCGTTCCATTAAAAAGGTATGCGCTATTTGCCGTCGTATCACGCCCTGTCGTCAACGTTGCGCCCGAGACAGTCCCGTTCAATGCATTCCCCGACTGGTCATTTGCGTTTCCATCAAAGGTCCACCAGCCGACGAGCCCTCCAACGATGCTATCGTTCGTACAGTTCCCTACTTTTGGCGTCTTGCTTGCGCTATCGACGAAGTACGAGACCGTTCCGTTCACCAGCACCAAGCAGTAGCTATTATCGACAGCTCGGTACGTATACGTTGGCGTTGCGCCGTTACTGACTTTTACGTTCGCATCGGTCTGCGTCGCTGGGTATTTTTCGGTTGTACTAATCGTATACTTATATTGTTCCAATGACTTTGACGCACTTACCAAATCGCCTTGAACGCTGGCGACTTTAGCTCGGGTCGAAATGCCGTTATACGCCACAATTGTAATAGCCGCCAAGATGCCGATAACAACAATGACAATCAGGAGCTCTACGATCGTAAAGCCGGTGCGTTTAGAGCGAAAAAACATTGAATCTAGTTAACCATGAGCATCACGCCGAAACAAGTTCGAGGTGAAGTATTTGCCCTTCGACACTACGGCGCCCATTCCACTCATTTACATCGACGGTATACCAGACATTCACATATTCGCCAGGTTCAACAAAGAAGCGTTCCGGCGCGTTAAAGGCGATCATGTCGATTTTGCGTCTGTCCATTTCCAGCGTCAGCTTTACGTGCTGACTGTCTGCGCCCATTGTTCGTTTGTTCATCACCAATGCATTGTGCGATTTCAAGATCGGCTGTGGGTTGCCGCTTCCGAATGGCTCGAGGCCTTTAAGTGAATCAACGAGGGCCTCATCTAGGTCGGCAAATTTCGCGTCACCGTCGGCTTTCGGTAACAACAAAGCGGGTTGGTTGAATAAGTTCAGTGAAGCGTAAAACTCGTTCACGCGCTGGCGAAAGGCTGGTATGTTAGCGGTCGGCAGTGTGACGCCGGCGGCCAGTTTGTGACCCCCACCCTTGGTAATGATATCGTCGGAAGCCCTGATTGCATCGGCAGCGCTAAAGTCGCCATAGCTGCGCGCAGATCCCTTGGCTTCCTCGCCCATCTCTTCAAGGACGTACGTCGGCTTCTTGTATTTTTCCAAAAGCTTCGCCGCCACGATCCCGACGATACCGTGGTTCCAGCCGGGCGCACTCACAACCAAAACAGGTAATCCCACGTACTCCTCGGCCTGGATGATTGCAGCTTTTAATATCTCATCCTGTTCGGCGCGGCGGGCTTTATTCATCGCGTCCAGCTTATTGGCGATTTCTAATGCCACCATGCCGTCGTGCGCGGTTAGTAGATCTAGTGAATGCTGCGCCGTCTCCATGCGCCCTGACGCGTTCATGCGTGGGCCCAGTCCAAATCCTAAGCTTCGGGCGTTCAACGTCTCTGGACGGACGTCAGCCACAGCCATGAGCGCCTTGAGGCCGGGCCGACGTGTCGCAGCCAATACCTTCAACCCCCAATAGACATGCAAGCGATTTTCATCAGTTAGCGTCACGACGTCACAGACCGTTCCAAGCGCAACTAAATCGAGTAGCCATTTCTCTTGGCCTTCAGGAAGTCCTTTCAGGACGGTCTGCAGCGCTTGAACCAGCTTAAATGCCACGCCTACCCCAGGAATATCGAGGAATGGATAGAGTGACTGATCGGCATCAGGCTTCAAAATAAATTTTTCGTAACTGTCGGGGAAATCATGCAGCAGACGCTTCGGGTTCACGACCGCCACAGCCGCCGGCTGCACATCCGCCACGTTGTGGTGATCAGTGACAATCACATCGACGCCAAGTTCTTTCGCGCGATCGATCTCTTTGTGGCTTAATGATCCGCAGTCCACGGTCACGATCAGCTCTGCACCACTGGCCACGATCTTTTCGACCGCATCAATTGTCAGCCCGTAGCCTTCAACAAAACGATTCGGAATAAAGGCTTCAACGTGTTCGAACCCAAAGCTTTTAAATGCATCAATGAGCACTGTGGTGGCAGTTAAGCCATCAATATCATAGTCGCCATAAATTGTGATGCGTTCTTGTTTGTCGCGCGCACCCACCAAGCGATCGACGGCCGCCTGCATGTCGGGTAGCAGGAATGGATTATGCTTTTTACTGTAGTCAGGTGACAAAAAAACAGCCCGTGTTTCGGGCGTAATTCCTCTTGCAGTTAAGATATCTTCAAACAGTGACATCGGGATGATACTACGTTTGGTTAGGGGTGGTTCGCTTTGGACGAGTTGCTTGTTGCTGTGACTTGATCACAATACTTTGCAGTTCCTTAAAGATTGGGAATTGCTTGTTTGTTGCGTAGATCTTGGTGTTACCCTGTTTTTCGCTGGTCAAGAATCCAACTTTTTCAAGTCGCTTCAATTCACGTTGAATGTTTCCCGGATCTTCCTTGATAAGTTTGGCGAGACCACGCACGTGAGTACGAAAATCTGGGTACTTGGCATATACCACCACTATTTTTCGTCGCACTCTTGATGTAATAAATACGTCTAACATGTCTCCCCTTAATTATACTTGCACACCATATGTTGAGTTTTATTCTACACTTTTTGACGGTGTATGGTCAACGCCAATTCAGGACAATTTTGTTAATTTTAGCCACTGTATCCTCGTGAGACGGAATATCATTTGTATTGTAATAATGGTTAGTGTCGAGGAAATTATCCTTTACGTCCAAGATATGCAGCTCGTCTGCCAGCATGTGCAGCTTATCGACAGCCTGGACTGACGCCACTGGTGAGACGACGACGAGACGCGAAATACGAATAGGTTTAAGGAAGTCAATCGCAGCATCTAATGCCGATCCACTATTGAATCCATCAGATACCAGGATCACGACGTGATCACGCAGCATCTCGTGATCGATCAGTCCCCCATCACCTAGCAAACGGTTAATACGCTGGAACGCTTCACGCTTCTGCTCTTCAAGGTAGCCATGATATTCGCTGGTATATTCGTCCATCTCACCAGATGAGAACGCGCCATTAAAACTAAATGACCCATCTTGCGATACCGCACCAAAGCTCATACCTTCACCCGGGACTTCAATCTCTTCAATCAGCAGCATCGTCAAGATACTGTGCAGCGCCGCCGCGATTTGTTCGCCAACAACAACACCACCGTCACTTAGTGCGACCACTGCGCAGTTCTCGTAACGGTACCGTTCAAACAGGTCCGCAGCTAGTTTTGCTCCGGCCTCGGCGCGACTCTCAAAATACATATGCTTATTCTAGCATGCGACGGATAGAATACGAGGCGCTATACTAGGAGTATGCATGAGGAGTTGTATTACGAAGTAGCGCCGCTACGGATTGTTCGAGCCGGGAGTTCGACTTTTACGTATGCCTCCGAAACCCCACTGCTGATCGGGCAACTCGTGACAATTGAAGTTGGCAAGAAAATCCTCGTTGGCCTCGTCATGACAAAAGCGAAAAAGCCATCGTACGCCACCAAGCCCGTGAGCTCGATTATCGAGACGATTGCGCTGCCTGAGCCACTCGTAAAGCTGTCGTTATGGCTAGCCGAATACTACACCACCCCACTCGCGACCGTGCTACAAACCGTCCTGCCGCGTGGCGTCGAAAAGTCCCGCCGTAGCCGGCCTGCCCAGGTCCACACATCGCAGCGCAACCGAACAACTATTGTGTTCAATCCTGATCAAACGAAAGCAATAACAGAGATAATGTCCAGTCCAGAAGGCACCATTATCTTGCAAGGCGTCACCGGTTCGGGCAAAACCGAGGTCTATAAAGAGATTGCGCGCCGGACCGTTGCCGACAACAAATCGGTCATCGTGCTGGTGCCAGAGATCAGCCTGACCAGTCAAATTATCAGCGAATTCCTCCACGACTTTCCCGACGTTGTCGTAACCCACTCGCACATGACCGAAGCCGAACGCCACGCCGCCTGGAAACAGGTCCTAGATGCAACGACGCCGCAAGTTATCATCGGGCCGCGCTCTGCCCTGTTTATGCCTGTACCAAAACTTGGTGCCATCATCATCGACGAGGCCCATGAACCCAGCTATAAACAAGAGCAGTCACCGCGCTACTCTGCCATTCGTGCCGCCAGCGTCCTCGGGAAGTTCGCCGGCGCCAAGGTCATCCTCGGCAGCGCCACGCCGTCCATCACCGATCGCTACCTAGCAGAGGCTGCGCAGCGCCCCGTCATCCGCCTAGACCGTTCTGCCCGCATGAGCGCCCAAGCAGCGACAGTGACCGTCGTCGACATGACCAAGCGTGACTCGTTCAAACGGCACCGCTTCATCTCGGACCAGCTGATCGCGAGCATCGAAAAGAACATCGAGAATGGTAAACAAACCCTCATCTTCCATAACCGTCGCGGCAGTGCCTCCACCACCTTGTGCGAGAACTGTGGCTGGGCTGCGATGTGCCCGAACTGTTTCGTCCCACTAGTGCTGCATGCCGATACCTACGATTTAACCTGCCACATCTGTGCGCACCACGAAAAAGTCCCTACCAGCTGCCCTGTTTGCCACTCGGCCGACATCATCCATAAGGGCATCGGCACGAAACTAATCGAGACCGAACTGCATAAATTATTTCCGAAAGCGCGCGTTGCTCGCTTCGACTCGGATAATAAAGCCGACGAAACAGTCAACAGCCTGTACGAGGATCTTTATAAGGGTCTCATCGATATCGCTATCGGCACCCAGGTCGTAGCCAAGGGACTCGACCTGCCACACCTGCGTACCGTCGGAGTGATTCAAGCCGACAGTGGCCTCTCGCTCCCTGATTACGCCGCCAGCGAACGAGCCTTCCAGCTGCTTGCCCAGGTGATCGGACGTGTTGGCCGCGACGAACACGCCAGCGAAGTGGTCGTTCAAACCTACCAGCCAACGCACCCTGCTATCGTCCACGGATTGAAACAAGATTACGAAGCCTTCTATCTGTACGCTCTCGAAACGCGCAAACAGGGCTACTTCCCGCCTTACACCTACCTTTTGAAGCTGACGACAGTCTATAAAACGGAACGCGCCGCGATTAACTCGGCCAAGGCCTTGGCGCGTGAATTAAAAAAAGTACTCAATCCTGACGTCCGCCTCCTGGGACCAACCCCAGCTTTCTACGAGCGACAACACGACACCTACCGCTGGCAGCTGATCTTGAAGAGCCCTCGACGCGAATATCTGATCGATGCGCTGCAACATGTGCCGCCGACACACTGGCAAAGTGAATTAGACCCGCAATCTTTACTGTAGCTACCTCTGTTGTTTTGACTGCTGTAATCCGGTATAATGGTCGAAATGACCAAAGATAGTATCATCACACTGCCAAACCAACACTTACGTGAAAAATCCGTTCGCATTCGTGCGATTAACGAAGACGTCATCAAACTCGTCGAAGACATGACAGCGGCGGCGATTGACTGGGAAAACTCTCGTCCTCACGAGATTAGCGCAGCGCTTGCTGCAGTCCAACTAGATCGCCTCGACCGCGTCGTCATTGTACGCAGCGACTTCGATGACAAAGACGAAAAAGGCTTCACCGCCCTCATTAACCCCGAGATCGTCAAATATGAAGGCTCTATCGTCACTGACTATGAAGGCTGCCTCAGTGTCAGCAACGTCTACGGCAGAGTTCCTCGTTACACTAAAATTCGCGTCAAAGCCGTCGATCTCGAAGGTAACGAAGTTCGCTTCAAAGCCGAAGGCTTCCTCGCCCGCGTCATCCAACACGAAATCGACCACACACAGGGCATCGTTTTCATCGACCACATCAAAGACAACTCCGAGGCTTTCTATACCCTAGACGAGAAAGGCGAGCTCCAACCGCTCGATTACGACGAACATGTCAAAAACAATCATATTCTTTGGGACTGATCACTTTAGTGCAGCTGCCCTCCGTAGCCTGATCGAGGCCGATTACAACGTCGCAGCCGTCGTTACCAAGCTCGACAGCCGCTCTGGTCGCGGCCAACAACTCACAAAGCCTCTCGTCAAACAGATCGCCGAAGAACACGGCATCGCCGTCTGGCAACCAACGAAGTTAAAAGACCTCATCCCACAGATCGAGGCGTTGGAAACACCGACCAGCGAACTCGTTGGTGTCCTTTCGAGCTTCGGACGCATCATCCCGCAAGCAATTATCGACCACTTTACCCCTGGTATCATCAATATCCACCCCTCGCTGCTGCCAAAGTACCGCGGCCCGTCCCCTATTGAATCTGCAATCGAAAACGGCGATGCCCACACCGGCGTCTCGATTATGCAACTGACCGCCGAAATGGACGCCGGACCAGTCTATGCGCAACAATTGTATACACTCGATGGCACCGAGACCCAACCACAGCTGTATGACACACTTGCCGAACTCGGTGGACGCATGCTTATCGAAACCCTCCCCGAGATCCTCGAAGGAAACCTCGTCGCGACACCACAACAAGACGATGCGATCTACTGCCACCTACTCAGTAAAGAAGACGCCCTCTTGCATCCCCAAGCGATTACCGCTGTCGAAGCCGAGCGCAAAGTTCGTGCGCACCTCGATTTCCCCAAAACAAAACTGACCATTCATGGTCAGTTAGTTATCGTCACAAAAGCACACGTCGCTGACGCCTTCGAAGGCCTTGCAATCCCCTTTAAAGCCGGTCAGTTCCTCGTTATCGACGAACTTATTGGCCCTAGCGGCAAGCGCATGTCAGGCGCCGCGTTCAATAACGGCTACGCTGCCTGAGGTGGCTGCATTGATCCAAGGATTGCATCGCGACTTGCGATAATCTCTTGCTTGATCTCTTCAAGGGTTCGCGCAACGACGTCGCGGTAGTCGGGACGGTTTACTTCAAGCCATTTTGTGGCTGCATATTCAGCGATAAGGTTCGCATCGGTCGCAGGTAGTCCGCTCGTCTGCATCAGACGCTGGAAAACCTCTTCGCTTTGATAGTTAGGCGCGTGCGCTGTCAACCAAGGGGTAATAACCTCAGGTTTGCGATCGATAATTGACTCAAACTCTTCGAGTTGTGGGTCGGTCATACCTTCACTTAGGCGAATTCCCACCTTGTATTCAAGTTGGTCGTACGTGTGCTGCAAAAATGGCTTCTTTTGCTCTTCTGGTAAAGTATCTAGGCCGATATCTGCCAAGAATTTATCATCTAGTTGAAACATAGTGTATTCCCCTTCTTACTGCTTATTGTACCATGCAGCCCTTCTGGCGTGCATCCCACGCTTATGACTGCAATGTGCGCGTTACCAGTTCACGCGTAAAGAATTCAAGCGTATCACCGATTTCAAGCTGCAGCTTGCGTCGTGTTTTCAGGCTAATACCACAGAGGTCGCCTTCGAACGCTTCGCGCGCTTCGGTTTTTTCGCGTTGCAAGCTAGTTAGCTCCGCTTCGCCCAAAACTTCTTCACCGCGTTTCGCACGAACGTGCAGGTCTTTTGTGACCTTACCGCTCTTCACTTCACCACCGGCAATCACCAGTTCTTTCAGCGTACGGAAGACACCCTTGATTTCAAGTGTTCCGATTTGTGTCTCAACAACTTCAGGCGCTAGCAGTGCTTCCATCGAGTCCTTGGCGTTATCAAGAAGTTCGTAGATCACGCGGTACAAACGTACTTCGGTGCGTTCGCGAGTCGCAAGGCGCTTTACGGCCGGTGGAAGTTCCACGTTGAATCCGTAGATAACAGTCTTGTCATCAGCGGCAACCAGGCGAATATCGTTTTCAGTAATGTTCCCGACACCGCTTGAGATCACGTGCAAGTTAACTTGTCCGCCCGTTTCGATCAGACGAAGGCTATCCATCACAGAGGTCAATGACCCTTGTACGTCGGCTTTTACGATAACGTTGAAATCAGGTGTTTCACTCTTTTGTGTCATCAGCTTCAACATATCGGCACCCGTCACGTTTGTGCTCGCAGCGTTACGCTCGTTTTCGAGCTTCGCTTTTGCGATACGTGTACGCGCTTCTTTTTCAGTCTTGAACAGTTCGAAACTGTCACCAAATTGAGGAATTTCTTTAAATCCAGTAATTGTCGCTGGTGTAGAAGGACCGGCTTCTTTGAGCGGCTTGCCTGCGAAGTCCAGCAGTGTGCGGATCTTACCGTACGTCGTGCCCGCTACAAGGAATGAACCAGGCTTCAGGATACCCTGTTCAACCAACAGACCAACAACAGGACCGCGTCCGACTTCCATGTGCGCTTCAATGACGAGGCCTTCGGCCGGAACATCAACGTCCGCTTTTAATTCTTCGATATCAGCAACCAGTAGCACGAGGTCGAGGAGCTTATCAACGTTTTGGCCAGTCTTTGCACTGACTTCTACCATGACAGTGTCACCACCCCATTCTTCTGGGTTCAAATTGTGTTCAGAGGCAAGTTGCGTCTTCACTAGCTGCGCGTTGGCAGTTTCTTTGTCCATCTTGTTGATCGCAACGACGATCTTTGCGTTCGCAGAGCGTGCAAAACGAATCGCTTCGATTGTCTGTGGCTTCACGCCATCATCCGCTGCGACAACGATCACGACAACGTCAGTCAGTGCTGCGCCGTGCTGACGAAGAGCTGCGAAGGCTTCGTGTCCCGGTGTATCCAGTAGTGTAATAGAGCGGTTCTTGCGAACAGTCTGGTAGGCGCTAATGTGCTGCGTAATACCACCAGCTTCCCCGTCGACAACCTTTTGGCCAAGGATCGCATCAAGCAAACTCGTCTTTCCGTGGTCAACGTGACCCATAACAGCCACAATCGGTGGACGTGTCACTGCCTTATCGGTTAGTTCGTGCACTTTACGCTCAGGACCAGATCCTTCAGTCGATTTCTTTTCCAGCTCAACGTCTAATCCAAGCTCTTCTACGATAATCGTTGCAGTCTCAAAGTCGATACGTTGGTTAATAGTGGCAGCGATGCCGTTCTTGAAAAGCTCACCAACCAATGTTGTCACAGAGAGATTGAGCGTTTCGGCTAATTCACCAACTGTAATCGAGTCGGCAATCGTTAAAACTTTTTCAGCCATATGCGTCCTTTCTCTCCGTGCTAAACACGGTTCGTGTTATTTTGTGAATTCCAAGGAATTCATTGTGTTACTGCGAAAAACTACTTGTTTTTCTTAGAAACGGCGCCGGGTAGACCAAGTGAGATCTTGCGGCTTTCTTTTTCAACATCCAGAACAACAAATTCTTTGCGTTCGTTTAGTGTGAAAACCTTTTCAGGATCAGCAGTGTCGCCTTCACCTAGTTCACTGACGTGGACCAAGGCTTCAACAGCAGGGCTGATTTGTACGAATGCGCCGAATGGAGTGATACGTGTGACAGTACCCTCTACCTTGTCGCCAGACTTGAACTGGTCAACTTCGGTCATCCAAGGATCTTCGGTCAGTTGCTTCATGCTGAGGCTGAGGCGGTCTTTGTCGATCGCGATGATCTTCGCTTCGATTGTTTGACCAACCTTTACGTAGTCACCAGGATTGTTGACGCGTTCCCAGCTAATTTCAGAGATGTGCACCAGGCCTTCGATACCTTCAACGTTGACGAATACACCGTAGTCGACAACACCAGTAGCGACACCCTTTACAGAGTCACCGATAGCAAGCTTCTCAAATCGAGCCGCGAGGCCTTCTTTGACAGCTTCTTTTTCGCTGAAGATCAGCTTGTTTGCCTTACGGTCCGCATCAAGGATACGAACTTTCATGTTTTGGCCGATCAGTGAGTTCAGGCGCTGCAGAATTTCTTCTTTGTCGCTGCTGCCAACCCGCGGGTAGTGCTCAGCTGATAGTTGTGAAACTGGGAGGAATCCACGAACGCCGTCGTATTCAACCAGTAATCCACCACGGTTTGCATCGTATGGTGAAACGTCGATAATTTCGCCGCTGTCCATCTTTGCTGCCAGTTCGTCCCAGCCCTTGTCTTTCGCTGCTTTACGCAGTGAGAGTAGAACTTGACCGTTGTCTAGTTCAGGATCAACGATACTTGCGGTAACTTCGTCACCTTCTGCAAGTGCTCGTGAGAATCCAACCTCGCGGCGTGGAACAAGTCCAACTCCGTGTGGTCCAAGGTCGATAAGAACCTCGTGTTTGCGAATTGAAAGGACCGTACCGTCGACGACCTCTCCTTGTGTAAGTTGTTTGAGACTCGCATCTTCGTTTGCGAGTAGCTCATCCATTGTAAATTGTGCGGCTGTAGCCATGATAGTCTTTTAAGACTCCTTCGTAATTGTATTTTCGCTTGAGCATAGTTATCTAAACATAGTAACTCTTGCCTCGGTCGATTAGATCTATTCTACCCCAAATAACAGATTAAGTCTAGCTTTGGCGCGCTGCGCGTCGAGATGCTACGTAGAACGCGACCGAAAGTGCCAAAATGGCAACAATTGCGATGCTTCCGGCGCTATCTGGACCGGTTTGCGGAAGTGCCTCAGCAGCGCCACCCGTTGATGCGACAGTGGTCGTATCGGTGGTGCTCGCTTTCGCGGGTCCGCCAGGAATCACCTCTTCGGCGCCATCAGCGCCCTCTGCGGGTGTACTTGGATCAGACTCAGCTTCTGAAGCTGTTTTTAAGTTTTGCTCGGCAATTTGGATCGCCTGATCACGTCGTACTGCTTCGCCGTGGTTCTTCACCAATAGGATAGCGCCTGTCGCGATGCCACCAAGGACCAACACACCTACAATAAACAGGATGCCTGCGCGCGTAATTCGTAATCGTCCTAATGTAGCCATGGTTTTTCTCCTCTTATTGACCTCTATTATAACCTTATAGTGTTTTCACTGCGAGCATGAGCGGTTTGAACCAATGGTTGACAAATAAGCATAAGTGTGATAAGCTACGGTTAAATCAAGGAAAAACAAACATGTCCCTCGTAGAACTGCACAAAAACCCTTTAACACCTGAACGTACCGCCGAACGCCTCGATCCTGCAACAATCAAGTTATTCGATCAAGCAAGCGAATTCATTGATTTATTACAAGCAAGTAACGAATTTATTGATTCTGCTCAAAAGTTCCACGTTGAACTCGATGAAACCTCTGCTCGCTACAACGCCCCAGACTATTGGAATGCCGTTCGGTTTGTTGCCCTACAAGAAATTGAGAAAGGCAACTATGTCGGCGACCCTTCTCTTCTCAATGCAATGCGCATTACCGCTTCTGCACCTAGCTTCATCCATAGTCTTACACAAATCGAGTCTCCGGGCATCAATAAGAACGTCAAAGAACGACTCAAGCTTGAAATTAGCTCGTTTAACGGCTACCTCCGCGACTTTATCGCTGATAACCTCGATACCCCTATCGAAAGTTTCAGCGAGCTTCTCACAGATGTCGCCAGTGAAGGCATCAACAAAAACGTGATCACCTCTGCCAGTGAATCAATGCGCGTCTCCCTCGCCGGTGTCCGCACCGAAGTTGGGTTTGAACAAAAAGCCACTCGCGCTAATCTTCACTGGGAACGTGGGACTGCGGCTCAAGACCTCAAGGGCATCGATTACGTTGTCGAAGGCATCCCCGTTGACATTAAGAGTTCGCTTGAAGGCGTTTTCAAGAACAAAAGTGACAGCGTCATCGACAAAGCCTACCGCATTGGCTTTGGTGGACACGTCACACTCTATCCTTACGATCGCGTCGATACCGACTACCCAGACAATACCTTCCGCGTCACCGAAGACAACCTTGAGCAGAAATCATTCCAGTTAGCACGCGACTTCTACGTCATTAAACAAGCACTTGCTTAATAAGCATATTTATGCTATTATAGTATTGTTAATCGTCCTTATTCACTTACAGAGAGAGTAGTATGAGCAACAACGCGGATTTACCCGCGATGGATCACACGATTGAAGACGCAGAGGAGCTGCGTATGCGAGCTGGTATGACACTCGTAAATAGCAGGCTCCCCTTCAGCTTCACTCCCGCATCCACCGGTACTGCGGTTGAAGGTGTTATCACCAACACCCGTTCCGGGCAGGAAGGACCTACTTCGCTGACAATTCGTGCACGACTTATTGACGGGACAAGAGCCAAACTCTTTCTCTCCAGCAATAACGACGAACCTGTCACAGTACACTTCTTCCGCTACGGATCCCCCGAGAAGACCGTCTCATGATGCGTCACGCTCGACCAACAGCCGCAAGGCATTCAAAAAATCGCCGGATTGTCCGACGTTCCCCATAATCAGCTACTGATCATGGGGATTATTTTTATCCCCTTACGTTCCGATTGCGCAAAAATAGAGCTATCTCCGCACACCAGCGCGTGCTAAACTTGAGACATGTTAGTGGCAGTCGATACGGGGGGAACAAAGACATTAGTCGCCAGTTTTTTGGAAGACGGTCGCATTGGGGAACAATTCCAATTCCCTACCCCGAAAAGCACCACCGAGTACACTGCGCTTCTAAAAGAAGTCCTCGAATCTCACTTTGGCGGTCAGCCAGTTGAAGCAGTTGTAGTTGCCATTCCTGGCACCATTCGTGACGGGATTGCGCTGTGGTGCAACAACTTAAAGTGGAAGAATTTCAACGTCCAAGCTGCTCTTCAGGGTGTGCTGGGTAACGCGCCGTTGTATATCGATAACGACGCCAACCTCGCTGGGCTGGCCGAAACACGCCAACTAAAAGTGATCCCGAGTTTGTCCCTGTACGTCACTGTCAGCACCGGTATCGGTAGCGGAATTATCACCAATGGCACGATTAATCACTCGCTGCGTTACAGCGAAGCTGGTCGATCACTAGTGGAATTTGACGGCGCCGTTCGCGAATGGGAGACGTTTGCCTCTGGGAAAGCGATCTACACCACCTACGGCAAATACGCTAAAGACATCACCAGCAAGCGCACCTGGCACCAGATTGCCGACCGCATTAGCCGCGGATTCTTGGCGATTGTCCCGGTCCTCCAACCAGATATTATTATCATCGGTGGCAGCATCGGCACGTACTTTGAAAAGTACGGCAAAGACCTGACTGGTATCTTGAAAGAGCACCTCCCAGATCACATCGCTGTCCCGAAAATCGTACAAGCTCAACACCCCGAACTGGCCGTTATTTATGGATGCTACTACTATGCCCTCGACGAACTCGCTACTGCCTAAACTTGTCGCAGCCTACCCTGCCTTTACCTTCCTGCCCGGCACTCGTTTTGCCTGGTCGCCAGACACCGCGACGGTCTTTTATGACGAAACCGACCCGGATAACACCAATCTCTTGTTGCACGAGTTAGCGCACGGCGTCTTGCAGCACCACGATTATTCGAAGGATATTGAGTTAGTCGCGCTCGAAGCCGCCGCCTGGGACAAAGCGGTCGAAATGAGCCTCGATTATGACTTTCAAATCGATGACGATACGATCCAAGACAATCTCGATACGTATCGGGAGTGGCTCCATGCGCGCAGCACCTGCCCCGAATGCGATGCAACTGGCTATCAGACGGGTAAGGATACCTATAGCTGCGTTGCGTGTGCGCAAACCTGGCGCGTCAATGAAGCTCGCATTTGTGGGCTAAAGCGCTACATCACCAAGCAGTAATGCACATACAAATAAAATAACCCCGATAGTTCGGGGTTATTTTTGTAGCGGCTATTAATTAAGCTGCTTTTTTTGCGACTGTTGAACGGCGACGAGAGATTCGTCCACCCTTAGCACCTGCAACACGTGCAAGTTCAGGGTTTGCTGCGAATCCACCAGTGTGTCCGTTTTGACCACCGCGGCGACCGATCTTTGCGTAAAAGTCTGGATCGCGTTGTAGGTTCTTTGCTGCAGCCTTTTGGCCGCCTGCTTTTGTTCCTGCCATAATATTTCTCCTCTACACCGATCGTGCGGTGTCCACAAATTAAAAAAGATTTCCACTGCCCTTTAGACATGGAAACCCTCGTTTATACCTCACACATGGTATGTGTATGCTATGCATTGTATCATAGGTTAAGCGTTTTGTCAATATATACGTAAGCGCGTTTTTATGTTTATGCTACCGTTGCACTTATATCCCCTATGCGATATTATAAATACGCACCTGTTTGAATCCAAAATTATGATTCAATACACAAAAAAACGACCACATCTGCGAGATTGGTCGTTTTTTTGTGTCCTTTCGTTACCCTCCCCCCGTTCTTCCAATTTACTAGATAAGCCCACTCAAAGCCGCGGTATTGAACGGATGGAAGTTTCTCTGTAGTCTCCGTAACTCGCTATGCTCAGACATACTCGACTAGGCGGGAATCTTCCATCCGTTCAATCCGGTCTTTTCACAGACTCATCTAGCAAACCAGAACAACGGAGCTGACGAGCGAATGACACAAAAAGACCTCGTCTCCGCTTCTGCCTCCAGCCCAGTAGTGAACCTGTGAGAAAACCGAATAAAGCCTGTTGCAGTTTTTTATGCCTATTCGAGTATGTCTGAGCATAGCGAGTTACGGAGAATACAAAAAAACACGACAGGCTTTATATCGTGTTTTTGAGTTGGTTTACTACTGGGCTGGAGGCAGAGCAGAGTCTAAAGGAATAGTTGTTTTAAGACTTTGCCATGAGCCAAAGCGCAGCTTTATGTCGGGAGAATTCAGAGTTTGTATTAGTGGTCAGTTCAACCAAGACACTCCGGCGCCCAAGCTTCTCACAGATCCAGTCATCATATGTACCCGTAATTTCGTAGGCAAACGCACCGGAAACACCGGTCATGTTGCGGTAGCCGACCATCGAAGCGTAGGTTGAAGCGAGCGATCCGGAATCGCCACAGGTATTAGCGATGACATAGGCAGCAGCGGCGTGGTAGCTCATCGTCAGAGATGGCGCAACGTTGCGTGTATACGCAGCCAACGCCTTCGTTTCGGGTTCGGATTCAGGTGCGGAGCCTCCCCCACCAGGGAACGGATTACCGCCGACAGTTTGAATGTCAGACTTCCAGTCAGATACGTTGAAGTTACGGTTCAGGTCGACGTTATTGGCATTCGTACGCGTACCAGCGGCGGCGCCATCGGGGTTCACGGACGGAATGACGATCAGCTGCGTGTTGGCGGGAATGTTTTGGGGGTGCGCCTCGATCTCATCTACCCACGCATTCATCAGGCTGCGGGCCGAATACTCGTTTCCGTGAATCGTACCGGTGTAGAGGATGGTTTTAGAGCCCGAGCCGAAGACGTACGCCAGGATCGAGCGTCCGTTTTTCGAGATTCCAATCGACTGCAATGTATAACATTGCGTGCGGCCAGAGAACGTCCAGTCATCTGTTTGCGTGATGCCGGCGGCACTCGTAAAGCCTTTCGCGACGGTGATAGTGTACGGCGCACACTTTGCACCAGAATAACTAATGTTCAGGGTTGTGCCATTTTTTGTAACGCGAGCATCAATCCCCTTTACGGTTACAAGCTTCGGGATCAAGTCAGCGTTCGCCATCTCTTGATCGAACGTCAGTCGTATCGTTCCAGATACCGGTGCACCACTCGTCCCTACGCTTATCCCTGTGACTTTCGGTCCGCCAGAGGTGCTAAATGCAAGTGCCTGTGGCGCTGCAAGGGAGCTACCGTCGTCACCTTCGGCTTTCTGAACAGCAAGGTCAAAAGTCGCATTACGCTTCAATTCTGCGGTGGGAGTAATAATAACAGTCTTGCCTTCGGTGGTCGTTTTTACAGGGACGGCAACTTTGGCCTCACCCTCACGCACGGTTAGTTGCGCAGTTGCAGAGGCCATCTCTTTGTCATACGTCAGTACGATCGACTTCGGTTTGTCATAGACAACTTGGCCTTCTGTCACCGATGATGACACGAGCGCAAGTGGCCGCAAAGTAGTCATTTCACCCTTTGCAAGTGTTGCTACCTTTGTCGCTTTGAAGTAGCGATCGAGCTGCACAGGGTACGTCCTGCCCTGTTCGAGTCCAAGTTTAGAGATATCACACAGTAGTTGCTTATCTTTATGCGTACACGTAGCACCCTTTTCCTGAACACTATACTTATACGAGAACGTTTCATCTTCCTTAGAGAGGTCGATTGTAACAGGACGAGTCAATGGTAACGTTTTACCAATAAAGTCGCCAGAATTAGCTGTAGCGGCCTCAGGGACCATAATTTTGAACGGTTTCGACGCGAATATGCTGGCAAACGGTGCCACGCGGACAGTGTGGTCGCCAACCGTCGGTATTTCGTTTGGCGTAAAGCAGATAGACATCGATGCAAGCTGCGCGCCACCTACGACCCAAGAGTCTTTATATGACACGTCAAAGCCAGAATCGGTCGATTGTTGAACTACGCCCGGCAATAACGTCAGGTGTTGTACACACTCGTCACCGCTATAGGCGAAGGTCACCGGTTTCGGGATAGTAAAGACAAGAATGTAGCTCAAAAGCACAACAAATACGATGCCGGCCAGAATCTTCGTCCGAAGGGACAAAGCTTTCAGGTAATGAAACAGTTTCGTTATAGTGTGCCTGATAGAACCCCCTAGTTAGATTTCTTGTAGTTTTCGATGGCTTGGGCGACCTTGCCATCTTTTTTGAGGTTTTCCCAGAAGAGTACTTGATCTGCACTGATCTGCATCTCGTCTTCCGGACCATGGAGCTCATTTCCCAGTTTCACCAGTTGGGCGTTGTCAGTATCGGTCGTAGTTGCCGCTGCAGTTGTACCGGATTGAATAGCGCTATTCGCCTGAAGATAATAGATGTTTGAAAGGCCGAGGTATTTTTCGCCGATAGTATCGAGCTTTCCAAAGTAGACCTGCCCATTGGTGAGGAAGACGGCTTGATACGCATCTTTGTTTACCTTACCGGTTGCGACACTCTCGTCGCGCTTGAGTAGAAAGATACCCGCCAGCACGAGGGCGATGACGATGACCGCAATAGTACCGATAAGCAATGGGAGTTTGCGGCTTCCCGCTGCACGCTTACCTGATGCACGTGCCGCAAACGCGCTTTCGCCACGGATGCCTGGTTCGTTTTCCTTAATCATATCTGGTCGCTCCCTATACTCTCGAGTCTTATGTATATGCCTCATTATAGCAAATCGCTCGTGTATAAGACACCATTTGACCAGTAACCATAAGCGGAAAAGGGAAAGACAAAACCCCTGGTATTACCAGGGGTCATTGTATAATTCGGCACCGTGCTAGTTTCCCGCTTGTGGCAGTATAATCGCCGCTACTGAGCTTGACTTCTGTGTTCGGAATGAGAACAGGTATTTCCTCAGCGCCATGGGCACCGAAGTAAGGCTT